>Ga0209541_10006180_pt1 | contig 20564 bp, 21 predicted proteins | sample RifCSPlowO2_01_FD_184027 | JGI IMG/M metagenome (GOLD analysis project Ga0209541, IMG submission 184027) | Groundwater microbial communities from Rifle, Colorado - Rifle CSP2_plank lowO2_0.1 (SPAdes) (version 2) | ecosystem: Environmental > Aquatic > Deep subsurface > Groundwater | place... | reverse complement strand
CACCGCCAAGTTCATTTTACAGAAAAAGATATAGGAGAAAATAAGGCTTTTGTTGTAAATGAAAAATTAAAAAATCTTAATTCTGATATTGTTGTTAAGTTTGCGGGCGAAAATATTAATACCAAGAATATTCATCACCTACTTTCTGGCTATGACCTTATTCTTGATTGCACAGATAATCTAAAAACAAAATTTTTGCTTAATTCCTATTGCTTGAGTGAGAAAAAAGTTTTTGTTTTTGCAAGTATTGATAAATGGGTCGGACAGGTGGCGCTTTTTTCTTATGAGGGAGCTTGTTTGCAATGTTTGTTCCCCCATGTTCAAGAAGGATTGTTTAGTGATTGCAACCAGAGCGGAGTACTAGGGCCAAGTGTTCACATCCTAGCTGCACTTGAAAGTGAGCTTGTCTTAAAATGGATTCTTTTTAAAAGCGATCCAAAATTATTTTATGTAGTAGATACGGATGGATTTCACATTTCTCATGTGACTATGCGGAAAAATCAAAAATGTTCTCTTTGCGGTGGTGGACAATATGAACCAACTTACAATGTTTTTCTATCCTATGAAGACTATGTGGCACTAAAAAATAAAAATCCAAAAACACTACTTATCGATATAAGAGAGCGAGATTTATTTTTTGAAAAAAGCCTTCCAGGAACCATAAACATTCCTTACAGAGATATTATAAGTGGAAAAGTGAGCGAAAATAATTTTGATTTAGAAAATAACTATGTTGTTTTTTGCGAAAATAATTTAAGAGCTCCTGTAGCATGTGGATTTTTAAAGGACAATGGTTTTAAGAACGTTTTTGTGCTTAAGGAAGGGGAGAATATAATATGAAAGTAAAACTTAAATACTTTGCTGTGTATCAAGATATTTTGGGCTGTGCGTCACAAACCGTAGATGCAGAAGGTAAAATCACAGTAAGAAAAATTTTTGATCAGGTTATGAAAGATGTAAAACTTAAAGAGCAGTATTTTAAATCAACTTTATTTGCGGTGAATCTCAATTTTGTTTCCCCTGAAAGCATTATTAAAGAGGGTGATGAGGTGGCCTTCATTCCGCCCGTAGCTGGAGGCTAGTTGCCTATTTTTTAGGTGACAGACTCCCAAAAAATAGGCACATCGCAACAACATTAAACTTATGGAAAAACTTATAAAAATAGTTGATACGCCCATCAATGTAGAAGTGCTCGAGAATTGGGTTGCAGATCCAACGTGTGGGGCTGTGGTTTCTTTTTTAGGTAAAGTAAGAAATAAAAATCATGGAAAAGAAGTTTTAGAACTTGAATACACAACCTATGTGGACATGGCTTTAAAGCAGTTGGATGAGATTGTAGGCGAGGTAGGTAAAAAATGGAGTATTAAAAAATGTGCCGTTGTCCATCGCTATGGCAATCTTAAAATTGGAGACATAGCTGTCGCTATTTTTATTACTTCAGAGCACCGCCATGATGCTTTCGAAGCGTGTCAGTACATGATTGATGAATTAAAAAAAAGAGTTCCTATTTGGAAAAAGGAGAAATATATAAATGAAGTGCCAGCCGCTTTCAGCGCCAGCCAATAAATAAAAATGGCTGGCGCTGAAAGCGGCTGGCACTTCTCACAAATCCTGGTGATAACAATGCAACCTTCAAATTTTCGATTGGCCACTGATATTTTAGGGGCACTCATTTGTGGAGGGCATTCCACACGTTTTGGAAGTGATAAGCGTGTGTACCGGGTAGGAGAAAAATCACTTTTTGAAATCTCTCACGAAAACTTAAACAAAGTGTGCCATGATGTTGTGTGTGTGTTTCGGGACAATGTTCCACATTGTTTTCAAAAATATAATTTTATTCACGATGATTTAGAAGCAAAGGGTCCTGTTGCGGGTATTTTATCGGCACTTTCATTTTCTAAAAAGCCTTATGTTTTAACGCTTCCTTGTGACATGCCTTCTATGAGTAAGGATATTTTGTATGAATTATGTCGACATAAAAGTTTAGATAAAATTTCCGTTGCCTATTCACAAAGGTTAGAGCCTCTTGTGGCAGTTTATCCCAAAGCTTTTTACGAGAAACTCAAGCGATATACGGTGGAAGAGAGTTTTTCTCTTGAGAGGTTTATTAACGCTTTGTCCTCCGGGGAGAAACGGCTTATACACCATGATAAGGCCTTAAGCTTTAAGTTTACAAATCTTAATAAAAGGCCTATATTCGCCCCATTCTATGAAAACTGGCGGCTATATTGATTGTCAGACCTGTCTGCCTCGTCGTTATAATGTTTTTTGCGAGTTAAATTCAACAGAGCTTGCTTATTTAAATGAATATAAAATTACAAGAACCTATAAAAAGCACGAAATTATTTTCAGAGAGGGCGATATGCCCTCTCATTTATTTTGTACATTTTCTGGTCTAGTCAAAGTTTATAAAACGACCTCTAGTGGTCGAGAACAGCTTGTAAGGCTTTCTCATGGTAGTGATCTTTTAGGCTATCGGGCCTTTTTTTCTGGTGAGCGTTATTCAGCTACTGCTCAGGCTGTTGCTGAAACAACGGTGTGTATTATCTCTCGAGAAGGTTTTAATCTTTTTCTTGAAAAATCTCCTTCCTTCGCACAAAAGTTTTTAAAACAGATTTGTATCGAGTTGAGAGAAACGGAACAGCGACTTGTCGATTTTATCGATAAAAGTGTTGAAGAGCGCTTGGCTTATTTTTTAGCCTTATTTTTTAAGAAGAATAAATCTCAACACTGTGATCTTCTTTTAACCCGTGAGGAAATCGCTTCTCTTATTGGTGCGAGACCCGAGACGGTTATTAGAGTTTTTTCTTCATGGAAGAAAAAAGGGCTTATCGATATTAAAGCTAAGTCTTTAAAGGTCTTAAATCATTCATTTTTAATTCATTCCTAAATAAATAATTAATCTGATCTGCGTCATGTTTTCTTTTTGTAAGATATACTAATTTAAGTGTTGGAGGAGGCAATCATGCCCATGCACATTCAGATTACTTTTCATGGAGTTAGTCATTCTTCGGCTATTCACCAATATTTGGAAGAGAAACTGCATAAGATAACAAAGCACACACCAAGTATTGAATCGGCAAACTGTGTTTTTTCTCTGGATAAAACAGATCAGGTTGCAGCCATCACTCTGTATGGCCATCGCATTAAATTCTTTGCAGATGGAGTGACGAAAGATATGTACGCCTCGATTGATCGGGTCATCAAAAAACTCGAAAGACAATTAACTAAATTCAAAGAGCAAGTAAAAAACCACAAATGCGAACCGAAAATCAATGAGGCAGATTTTACTTAATGTTTCTCACTTTTTATTCCATATTCCGCTAAAATTTCGGTAACTTCATCGATGGGAAGGCCCATCACGTTTGTGAATGAGCCTTCTATTTTTTCAATGAATGAACCTTCGGATTCTTGGATGGCGTAGGCGCCAGCCTTATCAAAGGGTTTAAATTGTTTTACATAATCTTTAATTTGCTGTTCTGAAATTTTTTTAAATTTCACATGTGTTGAAACTGCTTTGGAGGTTCCTTTTTTCATTTTAGTATCATACACAGTAAATGCCGTGATGACCTCGTGTATTTTTTTGGAAAGCTTTGTGAGAATGGCAATGGCATCTTCTTCATCTCGAGGTTTGCCAATAATTTCTTTGTCTAGAACGACAATGGTATCAGCAGCCAAAACCACACCCTGGACTTGAGTAGTTACATTTAATGCCTTTTCTTTTGCGAGTTTTAAGGCATTATCGCGCGGAGAGAGAGAAGGATCAATGATTTCTTTCACTGAACTTAAAACTACTTCAAATTTAAATCCAGCCTCTTCAAGTAGTTCTCGTCTCCGTTGTGACTGAGAAGCTAAAATCAATGTAGGAAGTTGTGATGAGTCTTTATGCATATTAGTTATATCATTAGGGAAAGACAGAGTAATTTAAACCTCACCACACCCTTTCATGCGGCGATTTTTTCGGCAAGTTCATTAAAGAATTGATCTATAACTTCATGCACAGTTTTTAAGTCTTTGAGTGTGTTAATTTTTTTTCTAAACTCTGCCCCGTAGGGTAGTCCTTGTGTGTACCAAGAAAAATGCTTTCTCATAATAATAAGCCCATGAGGATAATCATATCTTTCCAAAGACCATGTGAGATGTTCTAAAATTTGTTTTTTTATTTCTTGAGGTTGCGGGGTTGAAATAGCTTCTCCATTTTGAGTCTGAAGGATGTGTTTAAAAAGCCAAGGTCGTCCTAAGGCGCCCCTGCCAATCATAATACCATCGCATTGTGTTTCTCTAAACATGGCAAGCGCCTTTTCGGCTGATGTAATATCTCCATTCCCGATGACGGGAATGGAGATGTGTTCTTTCAAATTTTTTATTTCTTCCCATCGAGCGCTACCTTTAAACATATCCACACGTGTTCGAGCGTGCATGATAACACCCACACAACCCTCGTTTTCTGCAATGTTAGCTATTTCTAAATAGTTCATGGACGTGCTATCCCACCCAAGACGAATTTTTATTGTAAGTGGAAGGGGTGTGGCATGATAAACTGCTTGGATAATCTTTCGCGACAGGTGTGGATCTCTCATCAGTGCACATCCGGCAGACGTTTTTATTACATTTTTTGCAGGACATCCCATGTTGATATTGAGAATGTGCGCTCCAGCATCAGCAGCCATTTTTGCTGCTTCAGTCATAATATGAGGATCATCTCCAGCTAGTTGTATGCCCACAGGTTGTTCCTCTGGGTGAAGATCCATTTTTTTTAAAGTTTTAACTCCACCGTGAAGCACAGAATTAGAGTTGATCATTTCACTAAAGACAAGACCGCAACCGTAGCGTTTGGCATAGACTCTGAATATGAGATCTGTAATGCCCGCAAGAGGTGCGAGCATGAGATTATTTTTAAGTGTGAGGTTACCTAATTTCATTTTTTTCTTGCTGTATTACTTATCATACAATTATGTTATGTAAAAACAATGCATCATGAAGAGTTTTGCCAGGGGATAGAAGAAGTTTTAGACCGTTTGGAAGAGAATATTGTAAGACTCTCGTTTCACAAGCGTGATTCAAAAGCGTTAGATGAACTAAAAAATATCACACACACACTTCAAAACTTACTTCCCCAATCTCCCTTACAAAAAATGACCTTTGTGATTTCAACACTTGAGCTTGTTTCCACCAACCTTAACTATAATAAGGGAAACCCAAAAACAGAGAACCATCCTGAAATGATCCAAGCCTTAAAATTGACCCTTCAAGAGCTTAGAGAAGCTTACGCTGCCTATATTATAGGCAAGTAGTTCAAAAAAGTGCCTGGCACTTTTTCTTGGGTGTCCCTAATTTAACTAAAATGGACAGTCCATTTTAGTTAAATTAGGGACACCCTTTTTTGCAGATTTACAATTTTCTTTAGATTTGACGCCATGTTACCGATAAAATCTATAGGGAGTTTTTGATTTCATGCCTAATCACAATCCAAATCAAGTTGCTATTGTCCTAACAGGTGGCGGAGCTAGGTCTGCTTATCACTTGGGTGTCTTAAAATATATTTTTGATACGATGGACGCCCGCATGGAACCGCCCATATTTATAGGTTCTTCAGCAGGTGCTATCAATGCAACTTATCTTGTTCAGCATGCTCATGAAGGTTTTAAAAAAGCAATTCATGATTTATGTGATATTTGGTGTTCATTAAAGGTTGAAAGAATTTATAAGACCGATATTTTCGCTGTGTCGCGTGTGGTATGGCATTTTTTGAGAAATATCACCATAGGAAGATTTACAGAGCAGCGCATTATTGAGTCTCTCCTTGATTCAGCCCCCATGTATGCCTTGTTGCGGGCGATGGTTGATATTAAATCTCTGCACCACAATATTGATACGGGTCTTGTGAGGGGGCTGGGCATTACGGCAACACAATATGGAACAGGGCGTTCTCTTACTTTTTTTCAAACAGCACCCGGCCATAAGGTAGGTGAGTGGAATTTTCCAAGAAGACAAGGGCTCGAGACAAAAATTATGCTCAAACACATCATGGCTTCAGCTGCTATTCCTTTTCTTTTTCCTTCAGTGAAGATTGGGGAAAACTATTATGGTGATGGCAGTATCAGATTCACAGCACCCTTTAGCCCCGCTATTCATCTGGGCGCTTCCAAGTTGTTGGCTGTCGGTATGAGAAAGATTGATCCGAATCAAAGTGAACCTGCAAAAAGTTATCCCTCCATAGCTCAAATTGGAGGTACACTTCTGAACGCTATTTTTTTAGACACCCTTGATTATGATGCCAGGACATTAACAAGAATAAATGAATTATTAAAAAATCAGAAAGACCCAATGTCTGAAAAACCTATTGATCTTGCATTGATTCAACCGTCCAGTGATTTAGGTATCTGTGCACTTAAATACAATAAATATCTTTCAAAAACTTTAAAATTTCTCATGAACAGTGTAGGTTCCACGCAAAGAGGTGGAGCCGATTTATTGAGTTATCTTCTTTTTGATCACCATTATATTGAGGAGTTGATTCATCTTGGTTACGAAGATGCTAAACTCCACCACAAAGATCTTCTCACTATTTTTCCTCCCCATTCTGTTGCTGCATAAAGTAGCGCTTGGCATGGATCTTATTAAAAGATAGAGAGTTTCTATGAATGTGGCCATTGTTGGGGCAGGGGTTGTGGGTTGTGCTTTAGCACACGAATTGAGTAGTAACTCGAAGCTCTCCGTATTTATCTTAGAAAAAAATAAAGGCATGGGAGAGGGAGTCACAAGTCGCAATAGTGGTGTGATTCATTCAGGACTTTATTACAAACCAAACTCACTCAAAGCAAAACTCTGCATTGAAGGGCAGGGGTTATTGTATGAGTGGTGTCAAAAAAAGGGAATCCCTCATCGAAAAATAGGAAAACTTATTGTCGCTCATAAAAACGAAAATGATTTATTAGAGAATCTCGCTTCTAATGCTCTTGCAAGCGGAGTTCATAAGGATAATTTAAAAATATTAAAGAAAGAGTATTTACAAAAAGAATATCCCCACATTCAAGGTGACTCAGCTCTTTTTGTGTCTCAAAGTGGCATTGTTAATGCCCATGAGCTGTGCCGAAGTTTTTATGTGAGCGCTACACAGAAGGGCGCAGAATTTATTTTTCTCTGTGAGGTTCAAGGCATAGATTATGATGGCGCTTATTCTATTCAAACAAACCGTGGAGAAATAAAAGCAGATATCGTTATTAATGCCGCGGGGCTTTATGCAGATAAGATAGCAAATCTTGCCGGTATTAATAAATATAAAATTTATCCCTGGAGAGGTGATTATTTTAAAATTAAATTACCCTATAAGATGGATAAACTTATTTACCCCATTAAAAAGCCAAAAGATCCCGGCTTAGGTGTGCATTTAACCCTCGATTTACAGGGGCAGTATTTTTTAGGGCCTGATATTGAACCCGCAGCTCATATTTCAGATTTTTCTGAAAGGCCAGAAAAGTGCAAAGACTTTTTTAAATCTGCTGGAAATATTTTGAAAGATATAAAACAAGACATGCTTAAGTACGAAACATGTGGCATCAGACCAAAACTTCGAGCATTTAACGAGAAGGAAGAAAAAGACTTTATTGTGAGTGAAGACCTACCTGGTTTTATCAATTTAGTAGGCATAGAAAGCCCGGGTTTAACAGCATCACCCGCACTTGCTAGATATGTGAAAAAAATGATTCAGTAATTTATGCACAAACGAGAACATTGATACCACCAGGATTTTAGTAGCAGTTGAATCATTTTTCGACGTATGAAGAAGAATGATTCAACTGCACCTAGGGTCTCTTAGAGACGAGGAAGAGTAATTCCTCGTTGGGCCTGATACTTACCTTTTCTGTCAGCATAAGATACTTCACACTCTTCATCACTTTCTAAAAATAAAACCTGTGCAATACCCTCGTTAGAATAAATTTTTGCTGGAAGGGGTGTGGTGTTGGAAATCTCAAGTGTAACATAACCCTCCCACTCAGGCTCAAAAGGTGTGACATTCACAATAATGCCACAACGAGCGTACGTTGATTTGCCCAGACAAATCGTAATGACGTTTCGTGGAATTCTAAAATATTCTACGGTACGGGCAAGAGCAAAAGAATTAGGAGGAACAATGCAAACATCTCCCTTAAAGTTTACAAAAGAAGAAGAATCAAAGTTTTTTGGATCAATAATAGAGCTATTAACGTTGGTAAAAATTTTAAACTCATCAGAAATCCGAATATCATATCCATAAGAGGAGAGGCCATAAGAAATAGCTCCAGTTTTGACCTGGTTGGCTACAAAGGGTTCAATCATTCCCTCTTTTTGTGCCATTTTTCTAATCCATTTGTCTGATTTTACGGGCATGCCTATTTACCTCCTACATTAATAACAAAACGATCTGGTTTATTTTCTTGTGATAGTGGTTTCACAACATCCTTATCCTCGGACAGCGAAACAGATGTCGGATCAGAAGTAAAGATTAAAATCTGAGATTTGGCAAAGAAAGTTTTATACGTCTCCTTTGCCATAGAAAAATTTTTTTGTGGATAGTCATCAACTTTAATTTTAACCCAGGTAGCCGTAAGGGCTTTTAAATAGTAGCGACTTCCCTCAAGGGGAAACCATTTTTCATCTGAATCAAGATTAATGAGAATGCTTTTTGGGTCGTTAGTCGCAGTAAAATCATCGGTTTTAAAATTGTGATAGAGCCAAAAAAGTAGTCCCACAACTACAAGAGCGCTAGCGGGATACTTCCAGGAGCGGGGGATGTAAGCGAGATAAGAAGATATGTTTATTGTTTTTGAAGCTATTTTTTGTTCTTTTTTTTCAGTTTTTGGAGCCTGAATGAAGGTTTGATATCTGTAGGCGACATCTTCCGGATCTAATCCTAAATATTTTGCATAAGATTTAAGAAAGCCTTTCACAAAAGTTGGGGCGGGAAGCGCAGCGTAGTCATCTTCTTCAAGTTTTTTTAAGACACGTATGTTAATCTTTGTTGCATCTGCTATTTCTTGTAAATTAATTTGCCGAAGTGTTCGTTCGCGCTTGAGATATTGCCCAAGTGTTTCCATTACAGGACGTTATCAATGAAGCTTTTTAAATCATCGATCGAAACATTGCCCACAAGTTGATTTACGGGTTTACCGTCTTGAAATAAAATCAGCGTGGGTATGCCCCGAATGCCATATTTGGCCGGGGTTTTCTGGTTATTATCCACATTCATCTTAAGAATTTTAACTTGGTCTCCGTATTCCGTAGCCAATTGCTCAATTTTAGGTGCCAAAGCCTTGCAAGGACCACACCATTCTGCCCAGAAATCTACCATAACAGGTACTTCTGAGTTTAATACTTCATCTTCAAAACTACCGTCGAGAACTTCGTTAATATTTTTGCTCATGAATCTCTCCCCACTTTTTCCTATTTACTTTCTTGACATGATTTTTTGTCTCTTTTAAGCTCGCGTTATGGAAAAACTTATTGATAATATAGTTTCCGAAAGCCTTGAAGTCAAACTTGATTTCTTTAAAAGGAATAAGAAAAAAGTAATTCAATTAGCTGATGAAATTGCACAGGCTTTTAAAAGAGGAAATAAACTTTTGATTTTTGGTAACGGTGGCAGTGCAGCCGATGCACAGCATTTGGCCGGTGAATTTATAAATAGAATGCTTATTGAACGCCCACCTCTTCCAGCTATTGCACTTTCAACAGACACCTCTGTTCTTACAAGCATTAGCAATGACTATGAATACCGAGATATTTTTGCAAAACAAATTAAAGCCCTCGGTGTAAAAGATGATATTGCACTTGGCATTAGTACAAGTGGGGGTTCTCCCAATGTGATTGAAGCTTTAAAAGTAGCTCAGAAAATGGGTTTAAAAACAGCTTCGATGACGGGTGGTAGCGGCGGTGAAGTAGCAAGGCTTTCAAATTTTAACTTGAACGTTGCCTTGGGTAAAAACGCTCCTCGAACACAAGAAACTCACCTGGTTATTTTACATTCCCTCGCCCAACTCGTAGACCAGATTTTGTTTCCATAAAAGCTCACGCTCATCGCGATGTCCTTTTTAACAACATCCTTTGGCATTCTTCTTATCTTCTCCTGATTGAGTTTCACAACGGATAAATTCATAGATGAGTGCTGCCAACACCGCCCCAACCATGGGAGCAATCCAATAAAGCCAATGAGACTCCCATTGCGCATAAATAAGGGCAGGAGCAAAACTTCTAGCCGGATTCATGGAACCCCCCGTTAAAGGTCCTCCCACAAAGGCTCCTAAACAAACAGCCCCGCCTATAGCAAGTCCTGTCATAGGCCCTTGTGCTCTATAATCAGTAGCAACACTAATAATCGTAAACATAAGGATAAAAGTTAAAATAACTTCTAGAAAAAAAGCTTGAGGAATGAGAATGGAAGGGGTCGTTACCCCAATACTTGATTCTCCCGAAAATAAAAGTTTAACTAAAAGGCTTCCCACAAGAGCTCCTAAAATTTGAGCTCCCAAGTACCATCCAAGCTCTTTTAAGGGAAACCTTCTCACAACAGCAAATCCCAACGTAACAGCCGGATTAAAGTGTGCCCCTGAAATATGGCCAAGAGAGTAGATCATCACCATAATGACTAATCCAAAAACCAGAGGAACAACTTCAGGAGAGCACATAAAAATACTACCCGTGCCCATAAAAACTAAGGCACAAGTTCCAATAAATTCTGCGGTTGCTTTCTTGAATTTGTTTTTCATGTAAATTCCTTTTATACGTTATCAGAATACAAAAGCAAATGGATGTTTAATCAGTAATGTTTTTACAGCATCAAAAAACTCTTCCTCACTTACTCTTTGATCATCTGGGTCCATAATATTAACCGCATAGCCATTGTGCCAGGTATGCAGTGCCGCTTCAATACGTTTGCCAGATGAACTATTTTTTATAAATAGGTAATCTCTAGGGCTAGATAAATCAGCGACTGTTTTATCACGTTCTAAAAGTTTTACATCGCACTCTTTGTCTATTCCTCTTATTAAAAATGCGGTATTTTCAAACTCTAGCATACTTATTGGGGGATAGGAAAACTTTAGTTGACATAATGTCTTATTTATGAGACATTATGTAGGTGATTAGCCCCCTTAAGCAGTGTGAGCGGGAATTAGCAGATTTTCCTAAAGTTGTTCGAGAAGATCTTGCTGATGCGCTAGCAAGGTTAGAAGAAGGACATATGCTTTCCATGCCTCTTTCTCGTCCCATGCCCAGCATTGGAAAAGGAGTTCATGAGCTTAGGTTTCGAGATCGATCTGGGATTTATAGGGTCATCTACGTTATTATTAAATCAGGGGTTATTTATTTGTTACATGCGTTTAAAAAGACAACTATGGAAACTCCACTTCATAATATGGAAGTAGCTAAAAAACGATTAAAGGAGGTCATTTAAATATGAAAAAATCTTCAGGGTATGAACTTGCCAAAAAACTCAATATTTCTCCTTCCAGGGGGATGGAAGCAGTTCTCAAGGCCCAACTTATTACTGCCATACTTAAAGAAATAAAAAGACAACATCTTACACATGCACAAATAGCAGAAAGATCCAGACTTCCTAGAAGTGCTGTGACGGGGATCTTATCGGGAAGCCTTCAGAAGATTACTATTGATCGAATATTAAGACTTGTTGAGGCTGTAAATTTAACTACAGAAATAAAACTTAAAAAGGCCGCATAATCTCATCACTTCGACGCTATTTTTTGATTCCTAGAAATGCGCTTAGTCATCCTGTATTTTTCGTCGGAAATTATTTCTGAATGAAACAAGAGGCGTTAATAATTTTTGGTACAGATGCTACAAAAGAGAAATTTGTAAAAAATTACGATACGTCTACTTGAACTGGACTTCTAAATTTACTGAAAAACATCGGCCCCACATTATTCCCAGTTTATCCGTCGGTGAACTACAATCTTGTCTAAACTTTCAGAAATAGCTTTTAAATTAATCTAGGCAGTGATACGAATGGAAGATTATGTATTCAAAGAAAAATAAGGATTTCTATACAGAGAGAATTAGTAGAGATTAAGAATCAATGGCTCAAGGATAAAAAACAGGTTGATGAGAACTATGAGGGGCGTTACTATAATTGGGACGTGTGGTGAAAACACCTCCAGAATCTAAAGAAGTTCTTGAGATGGCCGATGATGACCCACGCATTTTAAAAATGATGGAAAACGATCTGGAAAGATGGAAAAAGAAATATTCAAATGTTACGCGTGAAGAAATTGATAGAAAGCTCGATGAAATGCTAGAATCTGAAAAAGAACTTCGAAAAAAATCACAGTATTAGCTACTGTCGATTAACGCGGTGCGTTTTGACAAGTGAGATTCTAGAGAGAAACTTTTATATGTGAAGAAAGGTATCTGTGCTTTTCTCGTTTTACTTCCCTTCTTATCAATAAGTGCTCCCACTATTATTTTTGATACACAGGCAAAACCTTATCCAAGAACTCCTTTTCCTCATTCTTATTTTTCTAGGGCATCAGATAAAACTGTAACAGGCATGAAGGTTTCTTATCCAACAAGCGCTGTTACACAATTTGAAAGGGGTATGCGGCGTGACATCAATGAACTAGATGGCTTTGGACTTTTTTCTCCTATTGTTATTCCTTTTTCAGAGCCACTTAAATTATCTACTATTAACAATGACAGCATCTATCTCATAAGTCTGGGCGAAAATTTTGGAGAAAGAGTGTTATTTGATTTTGAATCTGGTGTGTATCCAGTCCGTATCGGCAAACCCACTTCTTTTTTTGAAAATGATCCTTTACGTGAGGTTGATAATTTTATTTTTAATCCACGTAATCGAAAAGATTTTTACGATGACGAAACAAATACGGTCATCCTAAGATCTCTTGAGCCTTTAAGGCCCGAAACACAGTATGTAGTTATTGTAACAAAAAAACTTAAAAGTGAGAAGGGTGAGAGTGTTGTGTCCCCACTGCGCCAATCTTCTGTGACATCGCAAGCTTTAAAAAAGTTAGGGTTTGACGATAATCTTATTGCTTATGCTTGGACTTTTAAAACCCAGTCCCTGTGGCCTCTTTACCACAATGTGAGGCAAGGGTTTGAAGGTCGTGGGATTTTTTCTTTTTTAAAAGAAGAATACGCACAAAAGTTTTATGAAATATCGAATTTAGAAATTTTACCCTACTTTAAAAATTATTTATTAAAGCCAGAGCTTCTGCAGGCTTTTTTTAATCTTGTTTTTCCACTCATTGAAAAATTTAAAGAGCATCGACTTTCTGAATGGCTCAGTTTTACCAATATCGATTATATGGTTTTTGGAAGCTTTCTCTCACCTGAGCTTAATACCAATCCCGATAGGGGCGGACATTTTAAAAAGGGAAAAGTTACTTTCATGATAGCTATCCCTAAACCAACAGCCGAAAATAATTATGCAAAACCACCGTATCCACTTGCCATCTATGGCCATGGAAATAAAAGGGCTCGTATTGATGGCATCGGCATAGCCAATGTTTTAGCAAAAAAAGGTATTGCGACCATAACCATTGATGCTTCAGGACACGGGCCAGACCACTTGCTAGCCTCGATACCTTTTTATTTAAAAGCGATTCTCAAACAGGCCATTCTTAAAAACGATCGAGAGATGAAAAAACAAATTAAGGAAACTTTAACTCGCATAACGCATCTCTTTGCGCTTTCTGGTGGAGAGAATATCAATGTAGAGGGTGTGAATTATATTGATTGGCTTTTTGATCAGGGTCTTTTAAGGGTTTTAACGAAAGAAGGGCGCGCACCTGACGTTGATGGGGATGGTATCCCTGACTCAGGAGAAGATTTTTTTACTGCTAATCTTTTTCAGACAAGAGATGTGGTGAGGCAAACCGTGATTGATTACATGCAGCTCATGCGGGTGTTACAGGGAGCGGCGACTGATTTTAATGAAGATGGTGTTAATGATATTCGACTGCCGGTTACTTATGTGGGGCAATCTATGGGAGGTATTATTGGTTCTCTCGTAGCAGCTGTTATCCCCGACATTCAAACGCTTGTTTTGAATGTGCCGGGTGGAGGGCTTTTTGATATTGCCATGAGAAGTGAGTCTCATTTTGTGACAAAGGGAAGTTTTCATCAAATATGCGGGCCTGCCATTGTTGGAAAAGTGCGACATGGAAAAACTTATTTTGTGATTAATAGTGATGATCCGGTTACACAATCATTTCACAATATGAAACTCTCATCACATCATAAAATTATTGTGAGCAATACGAAAAATGGAATAAGTCGTGAAGTTTTTGCTAGCGAAGAAGGTGGTTTTTTTGTTTCTGTTCCCTCTGATACAGGTGATACACTTTTAGTTCAGGTGAAAAAGGGGAAAAAACAGATTTTTGAAACAAGCGTTGAGCTCACATATCAGCGTGGGTTGGGCATTTTAAGAAACTCGGACGAATTTAGGTCTTTTGCCAATCTTGCACAGTGGATTGTAGATCCGGCAGATCCTATTAATTATGCAAGGTTTGCAGCTCATAAAAATGTTCTTTTGCAGCTCTCGGCAGGGGACGATGTAGTTCCCATTTCAACCGGAATTAATTTAGCACGTATTTTTGGGCTTATTTTACCGGGCGTAAACGAACGTTTTATTTCTGAAGGGTATTATCAGGGTAAACGCGACGCCCCTGCTTTTTTACCACCTTTTCGTGGTGGTTCCTATTTGCAGGTGCATAATGCACATCGCCATGAGTATCTTACTGTCATCAACTTTAAAGAACCCCAATTTCAGTGGTACACATTTTTTGCCCAGGATGAGGTTCAAAACTACCTAAGTACCGCCGGCCAAAAACTCCACTAGAGACTCTCCGCATAAGGTCTCGCACAAGTTGCAGTGAGAGATTTATACTTTAATTTACAGTATTTTCATCATGTGTTCTTGCTTTGCTGACTTTTTTTCTTGCTCAACCATAAATTCGCCGAAAAAAAGCCAGCAAAGCTTCACATAAATTCTAAAATTCTTATAATTTACAAAGTCTTATCCATTGCAACTTGTGCTCAACCTTATGACTACGATTGGGTGTGCAAGAAGATATGGGAGTCTTATAGATTTTGATATATTCACCTAACTCTTTTTACCACCACCTCGTAGCCACTGAGGTTGAGCAGTCATTATTTTATGTGTGACAAGAGAGTATGGGCTCATGTGTTTGAGAGGTCATCTCGGAGGGCTCGCGGGCATGGTTTGCACTATTGTGCAAGAGCGCGCCTGAGAGTAAGCACCAATTTCACGCAGGGAAATTGATTGCTGCCCGAAACAAATACGTGAGCCCATACTCTCTCCAAGAAAAATTACTGCGAGGCCTTATGCTTAAGAGGCTTCTCACAACGTTTCACGAGCAAGAGCTAAGGCTTTTTCATCATTCAATAGAATACCGTGTTTTACTTTGCCAATGAGAGAAGCTTCATTTTCTGAGGCGCGTTCGATAATATCAATAATTTTGGTTGGGTCTAAGCGTGGATTTATAAATTTAATTTTTGCTGCAATGCGCGTTACAAAGGGTGTCGCCATAGATGTACCTGATTTTTCTCCACTCGCTCCTTCGGGTTCTAATGAGATAATATCTTCTCCAGGGGCAGCAACATTAACTAACGTTGCGCTATAATTACTAAATTTTGATAGCTCACCCTCACTATTGAGAGAAGCAACCTTTAACATATTTGGATAATTATAAGCAGCTGGGTAGTGTGGTTCCCTGTCTAAATCAGCTTCCTCATTGCCGGCAGCGACAATAAAGAGCATGTCTGGATATCTTCTTATAGCTCTTTCAAGCGGGTCCCAAAAAGTTTCTTCATTACCGCCTAAACTAATATTCACAATTCTTGAACCCCGCTGATGTGCCATTTCAATGGCTTCATAGAAGCCATCTCCTCGTGAACGTGGATAGCGCAGGGGTAAGATTGCAATATCGTCTGAGTCTCGCGAGGCAATGCCAGCCACGTGGGTTCCATGATCATAGCTTTCACTCCAATTGAACAGAGAATCTTCATAATCGTATGGCTTATCGTCATTTTCATTAAAATCCCAACCAATCGTCTTATGGTCTCTTGGAATTTTATATGCGATTGCTGGGTGGTTATAATCAATACCCGAATCTAAGATCGTGACCAACACACGATCTCGCCGTTGTGATACCCTCAGAATCTCCTCTAGAGATCGTCCATTTGCAGTGCCATGAGAATAAATTTCTGTTAACTGTAATACTTCTCGATTAGTATAGGCCACTCGAATGACTTCTGCGCGTGAGTTGAGCCACTCTCGCTTAGCAAGATTTCCCGTTGCTTCATATCCCCATGTTTTTGCACTGTGAAGATTTCCTTCCCTGTCCAATCTGATCACGGCAAAATTATTATCAAAAAAAGATCTTGAATTTTCACGTCCAATCGAGATGGAGGCATCTTCTTTTACTCCCTTATAATCATAATCAATTTCAAGAGTGATATCGCTATGCGAGCGAGATTCAAATCTCAATCTCCATGAGCCGTACTCCCACCCCATCTGGGTAAGAGTGATATCTTCTTGAGTCCATGTTTCAATTTTTTGAACAAGTTTATTTCTCTTGAGTTTATCAAGGTCTTCCTTTGCCTCTGGGATCTCAAGAAAGAGCTTTCTAAGTGCCACATAATACTTAATAGATGTAGACAGTTTTAGTTGTAGGGCCCTATTAATTTTTTCTTCTTCTTGTTGACGATAAGCTAGATATGTCGGCTCGGCTTCTATCTGAGCAGACAAGAGTTTGATCCACATCTCTGCAGGTAAATCTGCCGCAAACCTTAAATTAACACTTCCCGAACGAAATGAATATGACTCCAAATTATGAGCAGAAATATAGATGTCTTCCACAATCGACAAATCCCTGACATGCCGAGTTAAATCTAATGCCCTTTTAAGCTTCTTAAGCCCTATAATATAAACTTCATCTGTTAGCTCATCTGACCGACGAATCTTGGCCGTTTCGCTATGTGTGGCAAAACCATATTTTCTCTTAAGTAATGTCCTGAAGTCTTTTTCTAGTTCTGTAATACCACCCGGTGGTAACGCCCTGGATTCTTGCAGAAGCGCATGAATTCTTTCGTTATCTACTCTCAAAAACCCTTGATAAGTAGGCTCAGATACAGGCTGACTAGATACGTACCCCACCCATGCTTCTGCAGGATATTTGTAAGGCATATAGAGATATTGGCTGTCACCTGAATGATAAGTTCGATATTCTTCTTCGCCAGAAATATATATGTTACTAATTGTAGAATAATCCAAAGGATATCTTGTAAGTGACAGCGCTTTTTTAAACTTATGAAGCCCTAAAAGATACTCATCATCTGTGATGTTGCCAGATTTTGCAAAAACACTTACATACATTTTCTTTTTTAAACCAAATTCCTGGTTTAAATACTTAACAAGTTTTTTCTCTAATTCTTCTGCGGTGACACCGCCAGATAGAGGACGAGATATCCAGGCAATCGTTTCTTCTCGATCTTTCCTTAAATATCCTTGATAGACTAAATCCGTCTGTGGATCGGCAGCAAAAAGCCCCACCCATGTTTCTCCTGGTAATTCCATGGGAAGGTGAACACTCTGATCTTGTATTCTGAGAGCATCCATATCATCGCCCTTTCCAAAGTATATGTAACGGAATTGAGATAAATCTTTTGGGGTTGTTGTTAAATCAAGCGTTCGTTTTAATTTTTTAATCATTCGAATCTTTTGTGCATCATCCTGAGTTGAAAAAGAGAAGCTCATATTCTTCTTAAGCCGATACTTTCGTTTCATAAAAGTCATGAATGCCTTCTCAATCTCAACCAACCCACCTGCAGGTATTTCACTTGACCCCAAAAGTAATACATCAATCCTTTCATTATCTTTTCTTAGATATTCTTGATAGATCGTATCCGTCTGTGGATCGGCAGCAAAAAGCCCCACCCATGCATCTGATGGTAATTCCATGGGAAGGTGAACACTCTGATCTTGTATTCTGAGAGCATCCATATCATCGCCCTTTCCCCAGTGTATGTAACGGAATTGGGATAAATCCTTGGGGGTTGTTGTTAAATCAAGCGTTCGTTTTAATTTTTTAATCATTCGAATCTTTTGTGCATCATCCTGAGATGCAAAAAAGAAGCTCATATCATTCTTAAGTTGATACTTCCGTTTTAAAAATATCATGAATGCTTCTTTAACTTCAGCTAATCCACCTGCAGGTATTTCGCTTGATTCCAAAAGTAAGGCATCAATCCTTTCATTATCTTTTCTTAGATATTCTAGGTAAACCGGCTCAAAATCAGGTTGACTGGATATATACCCCACCCATGCCACCTCCGGCAGCGATTGGGGCATGTGTAATGAAAGTCGATTATTAGAATTGGTAATTGCAAATTCAGATTTATCAGAAATATATATATTATCGACTTGAGAAAAATCTCTTGTAATTTGTGTCAATGATAGGGCCTTTTTAAATTTCTTAAGACCTAAGAAATAATTCTCGTCGGTGACTTTTCCATATTTATCAAAACTTTTTGAATACTGTTTTTTTTGTAAACCAAAATTCAGATTTAAATACTTAACAAGTTTCTTCTCCAATTCTTTTACAGTGATATCATCAGATAGAGGATGCGATATCCAGGCAACCGTTTCTTCCCGATCTTGTCTAAGAAACGCTTGGTACACAGGTTCAGAATGAGGTTCATTGGATACGAAGCCTACCCATGCTTCTGCAGGATGTTTGTGGGGCATATACAGCGATTGGCTGTTACCTGAATGATAAGTTCGATATTCTTCTTCGTTAGAAATATATACGTTACTAATTGTAGAATAATCCAGAGGATGTTTTGTAAGTGACAGTGCTTTTTTAAACTTGTAAAGCCCTAAAAGATACTCGTCATCTGTGATACCACCAGATTTTCCAAAAACACTTACATATTTTTTCTTTTTTAAACCACATTCCTGGTTTAAATACTTAACAAGTTTCTTCTCCAATTCTTTTGCAGTGATATCATCAGATGTAGGATGTGATATCCAGGCAACCGTTTCTTCTCGATCTTTCCTTAAATATTCTTGATAGACCGTATCCGTCTGTGGATCTGAAGTAAAAAGCCCCACCCATGCATCTGATGGTAATTCCATGGGAAGGTGAACACTCTGGTTATCTATTTTGAGAGCATCCATATCATCGCCTTTCTCCAAGTGTATGTAACGGAATTGAGATAAATCTATTGGGGTTGTTGTTAAATCGAGCGTTCGCTTTAATTTTTTAATCATTCGAATCTTTTGTGCATCATCCTGAGATTCAAAAAGAAAACTCATATCATTCTTAAGCTGATACTTTCGTTCCATAAAAGTCATAAATTCCTTCTCAATTTCAGAAAACCCACCTGCAGGTATTTCACTCGCTTCCGAAAGTAATGCATCAATCCTTTCATTATCTTTTCTTAGATATTCTAAGTAGACCGGCTCAAAATCTGAATTTGAAGACAGAATGCCAACCCATTCACCTAAAGAACGATTCTGCGGTAACTTTATAAATGTTTCATAGTTTCCATTTTGGTAAATAATGAATCCATTGTCTAATGAATAAAAAATTTTATCTACATGAGATAGATCTTTGATATGAATTGTTTGTTCTATTGCCTGTGTTAATTGACGTAGGGCTTCTTGATAATTCTCCTGTGGTACACCCGCCATTTTATATAGTTGTAGAGGCGATGTAGCACTAGCACCACATCGTGTACGAAGTAGATCCTTTAGGACCTGCTCTTCACTCAACGGATCAGCCAAAACACTGGCACAGCTTCCAATCAGAATGAATAAGCTTAAGAATAAAAAAGTTATCTTGTTCAATCGCTACTCCTCTAAAATTGATTAACTAGCAAACGATATGCCAAATATGAAATTTTATAACATCTTGATATGACTATGAATTATATCTACACCGTGCTAGTAAGGATGCTTCTAGGTGACAAAAATTGCTTAACATGCAGCTAAATAATGTACACAATTTTGGATTGGCATGAGATCTCTCCGCATAAGGCCTCGCACAAGTTGCAATGAGAGATTTATACCTTAATTTATAGGGCTTTCAGAGTTGGTTCTTGCTTTTTTAATCTTCTTCATTACAATGCCCAGCTAACCATGCAGAAAAAAATTAAGAAGTATTTCAAAGAGATAGTGGTGTGGGGGCTTGTTGTTACTATTATTATTGTCATGGCATTTTGGACTTATGGCACACAAAAATCGGGTAGCTCTGAACCAGAATTCCCCATCACGATTAATAAAGAGGGTGTCTCTCACCAAGATATTTATCAATTTTATCAAGGTTGGATGCAGGAGCTTCGAACGCGGATTCCCAATTTAAATCTTCCAGAAAACTATTTGAAGGGTGAAGCCGTGAACCGTCTTATAAGAGAAAAGCTCATGGAGCAAAAAGCTGAAAGAATAGGACTTGTCCAGGGAGAAGAGGCGGTGAGGCAATTTATAGTTCATAACCCTATTTTTCAAAAAGACGGGGAGTTCAAGAAAA
>Ga0209541_10006177_pt1 | contig 20568 bp, 21 predicted proteins | sample RifCSPlowO2_01_FD_184027 | JGI IMG/M metagenome (GOLD analysis project Ga0209541, IMG submission 184027) | Groundwater microbial communities from Rifle, Colorado - Rifle CSP2_plank lowO2_0.1 (SPAdes) (version 2) | ecosystem: Environmental > Aquatic > Deep subsurface > Groundwater | place... | reverse complement strand
TCAATGTCTGCAGGCAATTTATTAGTAACATTGTAAGATACTGACGGTCCGAAGTTTGATGGGTAGATTGATATAGACCGTATGGATGAAGGTTTATTCAATACCCGTTCAACTTCCTTGATAACTGCCGCTTCCGCCAGTTTCCAGGTATTTTGCAACTTTTTAATTTCCGGTTTTTTTAATCTAATATCTAATATTAAATATCTAATATCTTTTAATAATTCTTTATCTTTAATATCCTGCCAGTTACCTATATTCAGATCTTTCACCCTACTCCAAAAATTAGGAATCCGCTTTACATTTATATCAGGAAAAACAACTATATCTAAATCATTCTTTAGATATTTAGAAGGCAAAACTGTAAACCCATTAACTTCATAGAAACCTTTTGCAATATTTCTGGCAACATATGCCACTCTCTGTGCTTCAAGTTCCAAACTCCACTTCCAATCAGTTTTCATAATATTTTTTTCGTCATTCTGGCTTGCTCGCCCATCGTAGCCTTGGCGAAGCTGGGTCCAGAATCGTTGTTAATATTATACCCCATAGTATTCCCTCCTTCAATTCATCTTTTTAATCTAAGAATAATATTTAAGTAACAAATTTGAGAAAGTTAACTTTCGTTATTACCTCAAAAGAAGAATTTTTATACGTATTCACCCAGTCTTTAGGCGGCTTGATCTTTTTTTTATTATTCCACTTTATCTCATAGCCAAAAAGCTTACCACTTCGCTCTTCAATCCAATCTATCTCTTTCCGGTCATATGTCCTCCAAAAATAATTATTAGTCATAATCCTTTTATAGTTTTGTTTTTTAATCCTTTCCATCACCAGATAGTTCTCCCATAGTTCACCCGCATCTCCTCTAAGGTTAAGAGAATTAAAATTATTAATCAGTGCATTCCTTACGCCATTATCATAAAAATACCAGCGTGAGCTTTTATAGATCTCTTTCCTCAGATTTCTTGAAAATCCTCTTATATTCATAATTACAAAGGTTTTTTCCAATAAATCCAAATAGCGGGCAACAGTGGCTTTATTCAAGTCAAGATTATTACCAAGCTCATTTAATGATACTTCTTTGCCTATTTGAAATGCCAGAAGACCTAATAAATCTCTAAGTTTTTTCGCGTTTTTGATATTTTCCAGTTCTAATAAATCTCTAAACAAATAATCATTTACCAAATCTTCCATATACTCTTTTTTTTCTTTAACCGAATTCAAACCAAACAACTCAGGATAACCCCCATAGATCAAATGCTGATCAAAAATCTCTTCGTAAAATAATTTGCCCTTAGTTTCGATTATTTCACCAACCCAGATGGGATATAGTTTTATGGTTTTCTTTCGCCCGGTTAGCGGCTCACCGAGCTGACTTGCTAACTCAAAAGAAGCTGAACCTGAAGCAATGATCTTGAGACTCGGTACCTCATCTACAAGTATCTTCAGATTTTCACCAATCCGGTCTATTTTTTGAGCTTCATCCAGAATAAGAAGTGAGGTATTTTTACCTATAAAATCAACCATTCTGTTAAGATTTTTGGCAGAAAATACATCCTGCACTATTTTTCTGTCCCCTTTGAAAAAAGCCACTCTCTCTTTTTTAAAATCTTTATCTTTAATAATTTTTTCCAAAAGATATGTTTTACCTACTCGTCTTGGCCCATACACAACAAGTACCTTGCCGGACTCCAATTTAGCCTTAATTAAATTGTATGCACTTCTTTTAAGCTCCATAGTATCCTATTTATTATAAATTAGGCTACTTAATTAGCCTAATTAAGCTAAATTTATCAGATAGATAATGCGTTGTCAAGTCCTGCTAAAAAATTAACGATTCATCTTATGTCGAGTTATGTCAAGATAAATTATAAAAAGGGAGTAAATTAAGCATATTATTAATTTACTAAATCATAATTATTATGAAAAAATCTACCCGAGGAGTTTTTCCTAAAGGATTTGACAACGGTGCACCTTTAAGTCCTGAGTTAGATATGACTATAAGTGGCACTGGTCGAGCTGACCTACCAATATCGAAATTACATAAGCTAGGATTGATAGCTGATCCAATTCTAGACATATTAGAAAAGTCTACTGTTCAATCGACCAGTGGAGAAAATATCAAAACTAGAAGAGCATAGCGTTTTAATTAAGATACTTTTCGATTTAATTATCTATTTAACTGTAGGAATTTAAAAACCAAATAAATTCCTACTAATAATTCTATCCAAACTAAAATTACCTTAATATTGTTAGGTTTATATTCCACCGTCAATTCATAATCGCCTACTTTCTCAACCGGAATTCCGATATAAAATGGAAAAACCGGAAATGCTTTGACTTTTTCTCCATTCAACTTCACCTGCCAATTGGGATGAAAGCTTTGTTTTAAAACCACTAGACAATTATTACATTCTTCTTTTACCTGAACTTTTACGCTGTAACCATTTATCAATTTCTTTTGATTTGTGATTAGTGTAATATTTTTCGTCGATCGACGAAAAACATCACCATCTACACTAAATGGATTAACCTGCCAGAGATTTCTCTCCTTGCCATCATTTAGATTTATCCAGTTGTTTTTATCAGTCATCTCTATATACCATTTTTTTCCGTCAGGAACTGCCTTAGTCAGATCTATTTTGGGATAATCACTATTCTTAAACAATTCACTTTCAAACCAAATCCTAGTTGGATTAAGAAGATCTGTCTTTTTGGATTTTACAGCTATATTGCTTACTCCGGCAACAAACCAACCGGTGGTTTTAATCTCATATAATAGATATTTTCCTTCTTTAGTGATTAATTTCGCAAATTCAGGTACCTTGACGTTTTCAGGTAAGATACTATAGCCAACATTGTATAGATTATAAAAATTAATATCGTTTTCGTTAAAAAACTGCTCCGGATCGGAATTGGGCGACCAGGATTGGGGTAAAAACCCGATTGTAGAATATCCGTCCCTGGACAGTACCATATAAAGAGGAGTTTCACCAACTGTAAAATCCTTACCCCAATTCCCCGGTCTACCTACATAAACTCTAGCCTTAGGTAGAGTTGCAAGTTTATTTTTTATTTTTTCGTAATCTGGAAGATCTTTTAAATACGCTTGGTTTGCCCTCTCAATCCAGACATTATTATCCTTTGCGTACTTTATTACCGGGCCTTCGAGATAAATAATGATTGGTATAAAAATTATTAGTAATCCTGCTATTAACCATAATGACCACGGATGACTGACGGATTTTCGCTGATTCCGCAATCCGTGGTAATCCGTTAGAAATCCGTGTAAATCCCTTGAAAGCTTGTAGAGAAAATTTCCAGCAATAAAAATTCCAGCAAATTGAACTAGAACGATAATGCGATGTTGGTGAAACTCGGAAAAGCCAGGAATCAGATTCATTACCCCACCAAAAGTCGCCCTGCCTAAAAACAAAATAAAATAAAAAATAAATAGAAGACAAAAATATCTGATAAGTTTGCTTCCTTTGATTAGACCGGCAGATAAGCCAAAAATAACAGCGTAGGTTATTATCGGCAGTCTGCCAAAATCAAACAAATCTCCGTTCAGAAACCAGATAACAATCTGCTTTATCCCCCACGAATCAAACTTCCAGACCGGATCCCAGACAGAATAATTACGATACTGACCTTGAGTAAAAAAAGGAATTATGAAATAGGAAAGGGAGAATAAGGTTAAAGAAATAAATTTTGCCGTTCTAATAAACCTTCCTTTGCTGTCATTCTGGGGAGTCCCGCCAATGGCGGGACGACTCCAGAATCGTTGTTTAAAAATAACTACGATTCCGGCCAAGCCGGAATGACTAAAGTTAAACCGAAACAAATTTGGGATGACAGAAACAAACCAATATAACGGATATCCTAATAACGCTAAACTAAATATCCCGAAATGGCTCGAAGCAACCAGAAAGTTAAAGAAAATGGCTTTACCCAAATTCCTTTCCTTGCCCGCCGTAGCTTCATGCGAAGGCGGGTCAAAATAATTAATCGTGTAAGCAAAAGCTACAGGCAAAAAAAATACCGCCATCAATTGTGCTGAAAGTCCCCACCCCCGCCACATGTAACTGGTCACATCAATCCCATACAGCCCATCAGTAAATATCGCCTGGCTAAACAGGCTAACAAGCAAACTGGGTAACAAGCTAACTCCTAATATCCTTGCACCCAAGTAAAACATCACCGGCATTAATATCAGCATTATAGTTCGTATAAATACGAACATTTTATATTCTCCAATTGGACTAATTAGACCAATAAGACTTATCACCCCTTGTGGTAGATGTGCATAATAACTGGAAAGGGCAAATCCTTCTGCCCATCTCTCCTGCCAACTGTCCAAAAGATAAAACGGTGATAATTTTCCGGCAAAAACCTGTTTCCAGATATTTCTCGCCTCATCAATCAGCGCATACTGAAAGATATTGTCATTCGGATCAACCAAAACCTTAAATTCAGCTTTATAAAGGTAAAAATTAAATCCGACAATGAACAATAAACCAATAAAAATAAGAATTTTTTTCCAACCCATTCTCAAATTAAATCATTTCTTACGCCTCTTGACAAGAAGAAGAAGAAGAAGTAAAATAGCAAAATAATTATGAATTTAGAAATATCAACTCGTCTTGCAGAAATAAGAAAAGGTCTCAGTAAAAAACCTGTATTTCTTGCTACATATCCTTCTTTCTACGAAGGTGTAGCTGATTCTTCTTTTAATCAAAATCAGCTTATTAATGGAAAAGGGCCTGAACTTGTATACATGGGTAAAGATAAAGCAGGTACTGCGCTAGGTATTAAAAAAGATGTTCTAAAAGGAATAATTAAAAAGGGTCTATGGATTAAACTACCGGATAGTAATAAAAATATTTATTGGGATATTACGGGAAGTACTTTCGTTAGGAACGATTATGAAGTTGTGTCAAGAGATGCCACTGTTGAAAAAGTCTACTATAATGGAGCTGTACTTTACTTAAAAGTCAAAAATGAACAAATAAAAGTAAGTAATATCGGCTTCGGTTACGACGCAGGCGCACACACTTTTCATAATATTCCTAGTACAGCTGAATTTAGAACTCAAGGAGGGGAATTTGGAAAGTTAAACCCCAAAATAATCGCCGAAATACTTTCACAATATTCTTGGTATTAATCTTCTACTTAAAAAACGCAATATACATCAGAAGAAAGCCTATCATCAAAATTCCGAAAGCAATTGCGATTTTAACATTTAAATCTGCTAAATCAACCTGTATGTTCTTCATGTTATTTTAGTTTTAGTGAAACTCCTAACCCAAATGAAAATATAGCAAATCCGATATTCATAATCAATAACCAAATATTGACTTTTTTGGAAACTTTGGAAAAAGCTGGAAAAATAAAAGCTGCGCCAAACCAGCCAGCAGAAACATTTATCAGCCAATCCGAAAGTGAAATAATAAATGCTTGATTAAGTTTCATAGATTATCTGATAATATTTGGGTTTAGCCAGTCGGCGTGGGAACCAAAATTAGTCTCTCCGGCTTTTGTAATCTTTAGAGTTAAATAATTTACACCTTTAACATCAATGCTTGTTGTCCCAGGTTTATCAAACCTGCCCTTAACACCTGACTTAAACAGTTCTCTTCCGTCTCCAACTAAGGAAAAATATACTTTTGCATTTTGATCCGATTCGGTGTCTATACCGAAATCTGTAGTAAATTTGCTGAATTTTCGGCCCAAATGATAAGTTATTTCAGAATCTGCATGCGAACCTATGCCTTTATCATAAAAATAGTAGTTAACCGAAAGTCTGTTCCAATACTTCACTCCCCTGGCTGATTCAACAGACTTATTATAAACAGGCTCTAAATAATCCTGCCTGTAACTTACAGGTTTTAAATTGGTTAATAAAACAGGTTTTCCCAATAAGTAATTAATGTTTTTTATTGCTAACAAGCCAACCAGCAAACCAGCAAACAAGGTAACAACTATAAAGTTCTTCCTGACTATTTCCCTAAAATACCACGCGACAAACACAATAAATAGTATTATCTGGATAATCGAAATCCACCAGGACAAACCCAAAGTTTGCTCTCTAGTAAATGCCGGAATAACCTGGTCCGGATAATTCCAACCCATAGACAAATACATGTTGAGAAAGAAGAAAAGGGAAAATAACCAATATCCAATTACCAATATCCAATTAATTTGAAATTTGAAATTTGAAATTTGCTTAGAAATTAGAAATTGGAAATTAGAAATTGATCCAGACTTACTTATATAGTTTTGATTAAAATAAAACAAAAATAATATTGGTAGCAAACCTGTAAGGGGGAATAGATATCTTTCATGGCTTTGCGTCAATAGGTGAAAAAAGGCAAAAACGGCTAAACAGCAGGCAAGAATAAAATTCCTGAATAGTTGTTCCTTTTTCGAAAACAAAACCGTAACCGAACTGATAAAGTAGGCAAAAACAAACAAATAAAATCCGAACTGTTTGGCAGAAATAATTCCGATAAAAAGATGCTTGTCATTCATCTGCATTCCTTTTAAGCCCGATAAAATCCACCAGATATTGAAAGAATTAAGCGAAAACCAGGGGAACCAATCCGAATTAATTGTTAACAACCAATATAACTTCTCCATCTGCCTGCCCAAAACAAAAGGGGAAACCACAACTAAAAAGGTGATAAAGGCAAAAGCCAGATTAATAATCATCTCCTTGAAGGAAAATTTTTTGAAGATATACATAAAGAATAGTGGAATAAAAATAATTCCCTGGAACTTCATCAGACAGGAAATAATAAATATCACAGTTGCCCATCTTGGCCTATTAACAAATAACAGATAACAGCTCATCAGAAAGAAAGCGAAACCTAATTGATCAACCTGTCCCCAGACAACACCGTCATAGATAACAGCGGGATTAAGAAAATATAAAAGAGCCAATACCTTTCCAATGTCTCCCGTCATTCTGGTAACCCTGAGCCTGTCGAAGGGGCGTCCAGAATCGTTGTTTTTAGATTCTGGAGTCGTCCCGCTTTTGGCGGGACTCCCCAGAATGACTTTTGCAATTTTTATAATCAACCAAACCACCAATAAATCTGCGGCGATTGTGATTAATTTAATCAAAAAAAGATAGAACATATTATTATCAGCCCAATACTCGTTAATATCATAAGGATTTTTAAAAAGTGCATAGACTTTATTGATAGCCCAAAGAACGTAAGCAAAACCCGGAGGATAGTTATAGTTAGTATTATTTACAAGCCAGAGAATTCCTTTATCGGCGACAGCCAAACCCCAACCCTTCCAAAAAGCAACATCAGCCTTAAAACCAGGAATCGGCACCAACAATAGACGGATAATTATTCCGGATAGGAGAAATAAATAAAACATGCTATGAAGTTGATTTTAACGAAGATTCCCGCGGATTTCTAATCTATTTTTTGTAATTATCCAGGCTGTTCAAAAGTCTGGTAAATACTGCCTGACCTTCGGCAGGAAAGACATTGTTTACGTGAATAATCTTGTCAGGTTGACCCGGAATAGTAAAAAAATAATTATTCACGCCGACTACGTCATCCTGATTGACAAATTTGACTCTCCAACCTGTCAATCCTTTATCTGTCTTGTATGTTTCCACTTCTTCCAGTCCTTTAAGACCGTCAAAGAATGTATAATAGTCATTAACAAAATCCTCCTGTTTCCCTTTATATTTTGCATCGTAATTTGAAATAGTTTCAACAAGGACCATTAAATTAAACTGTGCCGGAACATCGGCTACATCAAAAGTTACCGTATCATTAGGATCTCCGGGAAAAATAAGCGGAACCATTGAAGATGGATATTTAAAAGCATATTGTTCCTTAGGACTGATAAAATCAACCCAGTCGGAAGATGCTGCTAATTTAGCATAATCATAATCTGGCCTTTTAGCTTGTGGAGCGCCGGTCGGCTCTTCACCAGTGTAATTCAATCCGGCTGGAAAAACAACTTCGCCCTTACCTTTTTTACTGACCCACCAATACAAACCTCCGACAACAACCAGGAATAAAACCAAAACTCCAATGCTCATCGCGGACAATGCTCCTTTATTCTCTTCTTTTTTTTCTTCTGTCATATAAAAAATTAATTAATTAAAACTTTTGAACAGTTAAAATCATAAAGAATTTTTTTATCCTTGTCAACATATATTTACTTTCTTTTCCAAATACGCTTATCAGAATCATCCCTTTGGTAATTATTTTGAATATATTGCTGACTGTCCAAATCAAGAAATGAGAAATATTCATCACTCAGACCAACCAACATCGGAAGTTTATTTTTTTCAATAACTTTATATACCGACGCATATCGCTCACGCATGTATGGAGCAAAAGTACTTCCCCATAAGATGGGATAGATTGGTTTCCGGAACGGAATATTCGGAAAAGCCGGGGAATCTTCCGGGACCAGCTTCCAGAACTCATTCATCTCTTTGACAATTGGGTCATCCGTCATTTTTGACCGGGCAATATTACCCTGAATGCTGGCCCTATAGATTAAAACAAAAAATATCAACAATACTGCTGTTACGGCTTTTTGCAGAAGTTTTGATTCATTAAATTGAGAGATCAGATGGACTGCAAAATAAGCTGTGAATAGAGAATAAAGCCAGTTTAAGGGAATATAATACTGGATAAAAACGGAATTAATAAAAAGCATGCTGAACCACTGGAGAAATAAAGAAGTAAATAAAATTATCTTCATTAAACTTTGATCACCCTCAGGGTGTGCAAGTTGACTTTTCGTCACACCCTGAGGGTACAGGGTACTGTATCCACCGGCAAAAGCCAAGACAGGCAATAACCAGGCATAAATCCAGTTCATCGACTTACCATCTATACCAAAAATTACAGGATTTTGAAAATAAAAATAACCTAACCATGTAGCATTCGGAATTGAGTTGTTGAGTGTTATCGGATCAATAAATAAACCCTGGAACATCTCCGGTAAATAACCCGCAAATAAAAAATATCCAAGAAATATAAAAAAAGTCAGGCAGAAACCATTTGTAAACGTTAATAATTGACGGAATAATTTATTTCTGAAAATATAAATAATAAATACGATTCCAAATGCTGTTAAACTCGGGAGAATCTTCAGATTCATCAAAAATGTCAAAGCATACAAAATTCCTGAGAGGAAATAAAGTTTTTTACTTTTTGCATTCTGATACGCATAAGAAAATATAAGAAGAAATAAAGCATAAAAAACCATCATCAGATTTTCAGGTCTAATCTGCATACCAACGAACACTACAAAAGGATCCATCAAAAATAAGGGGACAAAGAGTAAGGCAACTTTTTTTTCAAACACTCTTTTCACGAGCAAAAACCACAAAAATATCTGAAGTAAATATAATAATATCATCATAATTCGCGAAGCAGTAATTGCTTTTAAAGTGGCACCGAAAATTATAAAAACAGGCATCAAATATAACTGTAAGAAGGGTGAATAAGTAGAATAAAAATCAGCATAAGGCCTGAATCCTTTTAGCATTAAATAAACCAAATTAGAGTGATAAACTTCATCAGCATTTAATCTATAGAAATACCCTGATAAAACTGCCGATCGCAATAGAATGACAAGAGCTAAAAGATAAACTACGGCAAAGATGAATATTAAAACTTTTTTGTCTTTTAAAAAAGAAGTCATAGGTTATGTATAAGAAAAACAAAATAAAAAAACAAGTTATAATAAAATAAGTTATAATTTTTTAAAAGAAAAAATGAATTCAAGATTTTATTCCAAACCTTTAAATAATACTTTTTTTCTAGGTCTTGAGATACTAATTACTATATATGGTTTATTTTTGTTTTATGTGGCTTGGATCATTCTATCTTTCCGCTGGTTTAGTAGCCAACCTGACTACGTAACTGGATTTATTTTTTGCTTACTAGCTATATTTTATCTGGGCTTTGCAGTTTGGTCAGCAAAAACAAGGAGGAAAACTAAATTATCGAATCGACATGCCTACTTACTTGTGCTTTTAGCCTGTTCTCCTATTATTTGGCTTATATTAACTGGTCTCGCATCTCTTTAGGTAATGCGTTACAAATTTCTACTTCAATTTCTTTAAAAATTTTGCAGGAGAACCTATGACTACAGTATTTTTTGCTACATTTTTAGTAACTACGGCTCCGGCTCCTACCACTGCTCCCTGAGAAATAGTAACTCCGGGTAAAATTATTGCTCCTGCTCCAATAAACGAGCCTTTTTCTATCTTTACTTTTTTAAATATGCGCGGATAATTTTCCTGAAGCGGATGATCTTTATATCCAACATTAGTATGAGTCAGAATTAGGGCCCTATTGGAAATAGTCACGTGGTCTTCTATTATGATTTTGTCTGCCAGATCCAGCATAACCTCATCTCCTAAAAAACAATAATTTCCTATTTCCAGATTAGAAAAACCATGATGATATTGGTTAAAAAAACGGACTTTATGAATTACCACATCATTGCCAATCTTAGCTCCGGCTAATCTGAGAAGAAATATTTTAAGCGGAGAAAATAAAACGATGTCGATAAGTACCCCATACAAAGTAAAAAATATAAATCCCAATGCTTTCCCTATTCTTATTTCATTTAAAGCTTTCATATTTTTTCCCTTCGTCATTCTGGCAAGCGAGGAACGAGTGCGTCCAGAATCGTAGTTCAAAACAACGATTCTGGAGTCAGCGCCTAATCGGCTCTTCCCCAGAATGACTAAATTTTATCCTTATAACAAATAAAATCAAATTCCAAAGATAAACAAATGAGTCTCTAAATGTATTTACGGTTGATGTTTTGTCCGTCCTTCTAATATACCTGACCGGCAGTTCTTTTATTTTCAGATTAAATATCTTAGACAAGGCTACAATCTCAGTATCCCAGAACCAACCTGAATTACGCACGAATGGTAAAATCTTTTGAATTTTTGCCTTTTTGAAAAATTTAAAACCGGCTTCGCTGTCATGTACAGGCAGATTCAATACTACTCTAGCCATCCAGGCGTAAGCTTTACTTGTAAAGTATCTGTGAATAGTTCTAAAAGAAAAGGGGAAGAATCTTTTTCCTACTACGACATCACAAGAATCAAGAAGCGGCAAAGTCTTAAGAATATATTCCGGCCCGACTTCCAGATCGACATCCAAAAATCCGGTTATAAATCCCCGAGAGACTTTTATTCCATCCATAACCGTTTTACCCCGCCCGAGATTTTTTGTATGCTGGATAAATTGGAAACCGACTTTTCTTTTTTTATACTCTGCAAGAATTTCCTTAATTATTTCTAATGTCCTGTCTTTGCTAAAATCGTCTGAGAATATCACTTCATATGGCTTTTTTAACTGCTTTAAAACTCTATATAAACGATTAAAACTATTCTTTAAATGTTCGGCTTCGTTATAGCAAGGTAGTATTAATGAAAGATATATTTTCATAAATTCCTAAACATTTTTTCCAAAACTGATACTACATATTCGCTCTCTTCTTTCTTCATTCCTGCATATAAGGGAAGTCTTAACAGTGTTTCGCCAACCTTTTCACTTATAGGTAAATCACCTGGTTTATATCCGAGCATTTTTCCCATGGGTGAAAGATGCAGCGGAATATAATGAAAACGCGCATCAACTCCGTTTTTTTTCAAAAATTTCAGAGCCGTACTTCTGTCTTTTCCATTATTAAACAATAGAAAAAACATATGAGCGTTATGTTTTGTATATTCTGGGACTTTGGGTAATCTAACTACTCCCTTTTTTTCATACCGGCTTAAAGAGGTCTTATAAAAATTATAGATTTTAAACCTCATCAGGTATATTTTTTCCAGTTGCTGAAGTTGACCATATAGAACTGCAGCCAATAAATCGCTTGGCAGATAACTTGATCCTGTATTAACCCAGGTATATTTATCTATTTCCCCTCTAATAAATTTAGTCCTGTCCGTTCCTTTCTCACGCATGACTTCTGCCTGTTCGATTAAATTTTTGTCCTTATTGTTTATACACAAAGCTCCCCCTTCACCACTGGTAATATTTTTAGTTTCGTGGAAAGAAAAACAACCATAATCGCCTAATGTCCCGAGAAATTTATCCTGATATTTTGCGCCGATCGCCTGAGCGGCATCCTCAATAACTCTGAGTTTATTATTTTTAGCAATTTTTCGGATTTTACCCATATCACAGCTTACACCGGCATAGTGTATAACGATTATTGCCTTTGTCTTTTCATTTAACTTAGCTGCAATATCGTCCGGATCAATATTTAAGGTGTCTTTTTGAATATCTGCGAATTTAACCCTTAATCCGGAGTTTAATAAAACCGCGTTTGCAGTCGAAGTAAAAGTAAAAGAAGGCATAATTACCTCATCACCCGGACTTAAATTCAATAGTCTGACTGCCATTTCCAAAGCGGATGTACAGGAAGTTGTCAGAAGAACTTTTTTAATAGCTAATTTTTCTTCCAATAATTTTGTCGCTTTAGTAGTATAATACCCGTCTCCGGCAATCGATAATCCATTTTTAAAAATATACGCAATATATTTCAACTCATTCCCGGAAAAATAAGGCTGGTGAAACTTTATCTTCATTATTTGAAAATGATTAACCCCGCAGCAAACTGACGGGGTATCTTTATGTCATTCCCTCGAAGGAGGGAATCCAGACTAAAATAATCATATTTGTAATGGAATTTAGAGACTGGATCCCCGCCTACGCGGGGATGACAAACATTCCGCAGCAAGATGCGAGGAATTAAACCACTAAGGTTAAAAATTAACTCTGAAGATTATTATATCCTTATTTCTGAATATTTCTTTCAGAAATGGATATTTAAAAAGAGTCTTGACGTCATAACCCTCAATCGACGTTAGAACTACAATCCTCAGACTATTTTTCCTTAAAAAGTTCAACGCTTCCTCATCAGTCATTGCTCCCAGATAAAAATTACCTGCCTGCAAGTTTTTGTCCAGATAATTTGGCGTTGCGGCATGCCTTGCCACATATGTTTTTCTGTCAGTATAGACCGGTATTACCGTGCCCAGAAATTGACTGGGAGTCAGCAATACATTCCCTTTTTCCGGTTGTTTATCTAAAAATTTAAAGCCTTTAATAATTCCCTTTGGCAGGTATGTAATCGGAGAATTTAGATTTTTATCATTTAATTTTTCTTTAAAAGCTGCAATGTTTCCCGGTAAAGAAAACAGTAACAATAACAAAACCATAAAACTGATGGCAATTATCCTTTTTTTACCTTTAAAAATTCCGCTTAACTGTTCTATTCCCAAAACCGCTATCGCCGAAAAAAGCAAATAACTTAAAGGCGACAAAAATCTCCCATTATGAGTATTGAGTACCAGATCTAAAGATGAATAAAACAAGCCAAAACTGATTAAGACAAAGATAGTCAGCATAATTCCCAGACTATTGATTCTTCTGAAGAACGGTACCAAACCAAACAAAGCCAAAATCACAACCGGTCCTAAGTTCAACATCACATCTCTTAATGCGGGAAAATTCCGCCATCCAACCTCAACGCCTTTTGTCGACTGGAAAAAAACCGTCTGGTAATAAAAGCGGTTAATAGCCAATCCCGCCAATAAAATGAGACCGCCTATAATCAGACCATAAAAAAACAATAATCCGGCCTCCTTATAGTTCTTTTCTTTCAGTTTTTTTAATAAAAAAAACAGCAATGTCATGCCGATGGCAAAAAAAGCGGTTATAACATGAAAAGGATAAAAAGTTAATACGGCTATCAAAAGTAAGCTTACAACAAGCCCAATCCCCAAAGAATAACTAACTGTCTTATCGTTCTTACTGATAAATTTATAACTGAGAAGAAATGCAAATAAAATAAAAATGTGGGCCAACAGATGATGGGGAACCGGTTCAAATCTTTTAAAAAAAGTTCCGTATGAAGCCCAGTAATCAAAAAAATTAATTTTCAGTCCGGAATTATCACTTACTAAAATAAAGAAAGGTCCGGCGGTTAAAGTAATTAATAAAGCAACCAACTTTAGTTTGAAAAAGCTGTTTATCAGTACTTCCCTGATGACCAAAAAAATAGTTAGAGATAAAATAAATACCAGGACAAAAACCGACATCCAGTAAGCAGAAGCAGGAGAAAGATGAAAAATTCTTCCGATTTGTCCGATAATCACGTATGGTTCAAGATGTAAATAAATCGACGGATCATCAGTCGCCGAATATTGCCGCGGTAACCAATATCCCCGTAATCCTTGGGCAATAAACTGAAGATAATAAAAATAGTCCAAATAATAGTGTCCCGTCCAAAGATACGTCATTCCATCAGGTGTTTTAGCATTTCCGATAATGACCGGAAATAGAACAAAAATTGCGGATATTAAACTTACAATAATAATCAGAAGGACTTTATTCCAGTTATAATTATTTCGGTTCATCTTTATCAATTATATTATGTTAAAAATAAACAATATAAAGAATCTTTTGCCCCATCTGGTTTTTATCTCAATTCTTCTATTTGTTTCCAAATTACCAGTTTATACGCAAAATTCTCTGACTCCAAAAAATACTTTTTTTGCAAAAACTGTCCATAATATTCCGCCACCTGACTATTACTGGTTTATTTCGGCCATGAATCAGGGCGGGTACTCCTGGCAATACACAAATCAATACACGACAGAACCGTCTGAGCCCATTACTACTTTTATTTATTACTCATTTTTAGGCAGGATTGCAAAATTAACCGGAATTTCCAATATCAATATGTTTCATTTGGCAAATTCTGTGAATTTATTATTATTTTATTCAGTCAGTTGGTTATTGATAAAAAGCGTAGTTCCCGGAAAAAAGTACCAATGGTTAGCTCTTTTTATTATTTTCTTTGCCGGCCCATTTCCAACAGGAAAAATTCCACTTATAGGTGAAATCGTCAGGGACAAAACCGATATTATCTGGACATACTTGGATCCGTACAGCCGACTTTTTCCCCGTCCTCATCACTTTTTTGCGCAAGTTGTCACGATCGGTTCTGTCTACCTTTTTTTACGTTATTTTAAGGAAAAAAAACTCTATCTGGCTGTCATTGGTGCAATTCTATTAGAATTGGCCTTCATCGTTTATCTAGTTCCTGCCTTTATCTTTTTTTCAAGTCTCTCAATATTATTAGGACTTTATTTTCTTAAACTTATAACGGCTTATTTATCTGAAAATGAATTACTTGTAAAATCCACTTTGCAGTTTTTAAAACAAACTTCCGTAGGTTGGATATTAATAATCTGTTTATCTGCTTTTTTCATTTTCATTCTGAGAGACGGCACGCTCGGCGAGTCAAGATTTAATTGGGAAGTGATAACCTATAACCCTAAGGGTTATCCTTTTACTATTTGGTTTTTGTTTTTTTCTCTAGGATTGCTGCCTTTCTTTTCCTTATTTTCGTTATCCAAATTTAAAGATAAAATGAAACTGGAATTTGTTTTAATTTTACTCATGGCAATCCTGCCTTTTGTTTTTTACCTTCTGGCTGAAAAAGGGGTTATTAATGTAAATAAAATCCGCTTTGCTAATACTTCGCCATATGTATTCTTCGCCATTTTGTCCACTTATGGAATTATAAAAATAAGACAACTGATAAAGAACAGGCTACCTATTATTCTTATCTATCTTATATTTTTGGTTAATGGTGTATTGGGACTTTATTCTTATTGGTTTCCTTATCTTTATGCTCCCCAGTTTTATTCTGAACGATTCATATCTCTAAAATACTTCAAGGTTATGGACTTTCTTAATAAACATACTCAACCCTTTTCTTCCGTGCTCTCGACTTTTAGTGAAGGCAATTTCCTTCCGGCTTTTACCCTAAATAAAGTTTACATCGGGCATGAAGTGGGAACTGAAAATTTTACAGAAAAATGGGGACCGGTTAAATCATTTTATAATGGGACAATGACTTCAGATAACCTCAAGGGACTACTGAAAAAAAACTCGATCGAATATGTATTGTGGAACGGTTTTTACTTTCCTGAAAAATATAAAAGTATAATTACACCGGTTTTTCAGTCAGAAGACCTTACTCTTTATAAAATAAAATCATGAAAAATTCATATCCTTCACCTTTTGATATTGATGTATCGATGAACGGCGGCTACTTATATACAACCCAAGCCAGACTGAGCAGTAGAGTAGCCAATCAAAGACTAACCCTGGCAACTTTAGAAACAGTAAATCTTGGAGGAAAAAAAGTAATAGATGTAGGCTGCGGTGATGGAGTGTATACGTACGAACTTTACAAAAAAACCAGACCCAAAAAAATGTATGGTGTCGATTCTTCCAGAAAAGCGGTAAAAATTGCCGGTAAAATTTTTAATCACTATAAAAATTTAAAGTTTTCCCATGCTGACCTTTATGATTTGGCAAAAAAACGTGAGAACTTTGATATAGCACTTGTCAGAGGAGTAATTCATCATGTTGATCACCCCGAAAAAGCAATTCAATCTATCGCCAAAGTAACATCCGAGATTTTGATCCTGGAACCTAACGGCTATAATCCATTACTTAAAATAATTGAAAAAATATCTCCTTATCATCGTTTTCACAAAGAGAAATCCTATCAACCAAAAAAAATAAGATATTGGCTTAAACAAGCCGGATTTACTGTTCAAAAGGATAAATTTATCTCGATCATTCCCTTTTTCTTTCCGGACACGTTTACCTATTTGTTAAAGCCTTACGAAAGCTTAATCGAAAATATTCCTTATCTTCGTAACTTCCTCTGCGGAGTCTATGTAGTCCACGCTAAAAAATCTACTTCTTAAAAAAAGCAATGTAGGTTAGAAGCAAAGCAATAATAGCTAATCCAAAAGCGATCTGCGCTCTTACATTTATATCAGCAAAATCAAAGTCTTTAATCTTCATATTTTTGTTAATAGCCTAAAATAATAAGCAACTAATAATGTTAGTATAGCAAAAATAATATTGCCAAACATTATTAACCAGTTAACTTTTTTAAGCAGTTTTGTTGTAGCTGGTAATATTAATACAGCCCCAAACCAACCAGCAGATAAGTTTATAAATAAATCCGAAAATAAACTCGCCAAAGTTAAATCCAGCTTCATTTTTTAAACTTTAGTTTGATTTTAAACTTAAGTCAATGGATTATATGCTACAAAAATAATAATTTAGTTTGTCAAAACAACTTAAATTTCTTCAATTATGAGCTAAAAAGAATATTGAAAAAATATAAACTATTAGTTGCAATAACTACTACTATTTAATTAACTATTGTCTTTTTAGCTATATTTGTTACAATATTTAAGTTGCATATAATTCAACTTTGATAAATTATTCTTCGAGCAATTAGTCGAGAGAATTAGTAATCATTGTTCTCGACAAACTCGAACGATAAAAATCCATTTTATTCATATGGAAAAGGTATTAAAACAACTTGGACTTAGCGAAAATCAGGCAAAAGTTTATCTGTCTTTTTTGAATGAGGGTGAAAGGATGGCGGCTGAGATTGCACGTAAATTAAAAATGGACAAATCATCCTGCTATCGGGCAGTCGAAGAACTAGTTCAAAAAAACCTGCTTGTTCCAAATCCCAAAAAACGCGGAACCACCTACACAGCAGCCAACCCTGAAGTACTAAATGAACTTTTAATTAATAAACAGTCTGAAATTAATAATCTTTCCACTTCGATTAAACGTTTAATCGAAGTGTTAAATTCACAACAAACTTCGGAAAGAACGACGTATATAAAAGTCGAAAAAGGAATTGAGGTCATAAGATCTTCTATGGAACGAAATTTGGAAGAAGCTTATAAGTCTGACAAGATTATTAGAGAAAAGTATAGACTAGATTATCCTTATTTCAAAGATCCAAACCACGTAAAATTCGTCAATGAATTTGCCCAAAGAAGAATAAAGATGGGCGTCTCAATAAGACAGATTGTTAATTTCGCCGGACTCGATATCTTTTCTCCGATTAAAAAAACTTCTCCAAAACTTCTAAAGGAAATCCGCTTAATGCCCGACGATCTCAAAGACTACAACTCAATGAGAGTTTCTGGCTACTTAACTTCAATAACCAGCTTTGATGAAAAAAAAGATTACATTGTGATTAATATCTACGACAAATACGTTTCTGAACTTTACAAAAATCTATTCGATTTTGTTTGGAATAAAAGTAAGGTTTATAATACTGACTGATGCGGTAGCCGAGAGGTCAGGCGCCTGTCCGCAAGACAGGATACGAGGGTTCGATTCCTTCCCGCATCTCATATGAAAAAAGTCCAATCTTTTTTAGAAGATTTATTCAAACAAAGTGGCAAATATCGTTTGAGTTTGGATGAAAAATCCCAAATCAATAAAAATGGGATGAATTCATTTATATTTGCTAAGCTGTCCTCAAAAAAATTCCGTAAATGGAAAATGGATGAAGAGTGCGTAAATAGAGTCAGAAAAGCTATAGATATCCATCTGAAAAAAAATGATGCTCTTGAAATAATTTTTCCTCAGGGCGGCTATAAACTATGGCGACTGCCATCCGCGCCTGAAGCTGATTGGGCGGAGTTCTTCAATATCGCTTATGTTATTAAATATCTCGCTCCGATTGCATCTGCTTACAAACCCGGCGTTAAGCTAACTTATTACCTGCACACTTTGCTTATGGAATTACACGATAACCTGACGACAGAAGAAATTAATAAATATATAGACTCATTCACTCATTTGGTTAGTGAATTTAATAAATTTCTTCCAAAAAATTTTAAAATATTAATTCTTAAAGATGCTGACATTTATCCCCGAAAGGAATACTTTGAAGCGCTAGAAAAAGGTACAAAACAAGCCAAAAAAATGTATGAAAATTTTACAGCGGAACAAAAAAATCATTATTACAAATTGGGAGCTCTTAATATCAAATGGAATGGAAAAGAAAATTGGGAAATTCTATCAAAACAGGAAAAAGAGAAAAAAATTTATCTGGGAAGCTTATATGAACTGGCTGCTACAGGTAGCCTGCCAAAAGTTATGGATACAATTAAATCTGAAGATAAAATATTACTCTTCACTAAGGCTACCGGTATGTTTATTGGAATTGGCTCGACAAAAAATTCGATAGTTAAATATTGGACAGGCTTTGGTGTTTTAGAACAAGAGGGAGATAATTATTATGATAGGATTCTTTCGCCTAGCCAATTGGAATTGGTTAAAAAAGAAAAATATGAAGTTATAAAAATAAAAAACTTTATTCCGCTAAAAAATTTTACTGAAATTAATGTCTATCAAAAAAGATTTAACTTTACAAAAAAATAAATATGTGGGCAATCTTATCAATTATCTCTGCTTTTTGTGAATCGGCTAAGGACACTTTTGGAAAAATAAGCTCAATTAAAACAGATGAATATTCTTCTGCCGTATGGCTTCATCTTTTTTCCGTTTTGATAATGATTCCAGTTGTTTTTTTTACCGGAATACCCAAAATTAGCAGTCAATTTTGGTACGGGTCTTTTGCATTTTTATTTCTGACTCCCACCTGGTCTATTCTATATATGCGAGCCTTGAAATTATCACCTCTATCTGTCACATTGCCAATGATGGCTTTCAATCCGATTTTTACAGGCTTACTTGCTTTTATTTTTAAGGGCCAAATGCCAACTAATTTTGGCTGGATTGGTATAGTTTTAATTTCAATTGGATTATACTGCGTAAATTTAAAAAATAAGTTAACCTTAAATAATTTACTTCATCCTTTTCAAGCAATGTTTTCCGATAAAGGCGCTCAGGCGATGCTGGCAGTGGCATTCATATGGAGTCTCGGAGCTTACTTTTCAAAAATGAAAGTCGAAGGATCAAGTGCTATATTTTCTACTTTTAGCAGCGGAGTTATCGGAGTTGCCACAACTTATGTAGTAGCAAAGATTATGCGTAAAAACGTATTCAGACTGAACTTTATGTCGAATTTTAAATCACAGTCGTTAGTAGGAGTTTTCTATTTCTTAGCTACTGTAATTTCAAGTTATGCACTTGTGCAGGGATCTGCTCCCTATGTTTTTTCATTAAAACGATCCAGCGTAATTTTTAGCTCTTTAATAGGCAAATTCTTTTTTAAAGAACAATTAGGCCTTTCTAAGTATATCGGACTTATTTTAATTTTTTCTGGAATGGTGTTAATTGTGATTTAATTTAGATAACTTACTTCGCCGCATAGGATTGATTATACATAATTTGTTGACATATTTGTCAACAATTATGTATACTTTCTTCATATGAACTTAAATCAAATTGATCCAAAAATAATCAGTATCACTCAATTAAGACGCGATATAGATGTGTTAAATAGAATATTGGAGCAAGAAAACGAAGCGCTGATTATGAAGAATCAAAAAATTATATACGTTATAAAAAAACCGGATATTTCTGCACAAGATAAAAAAACAAAAAGAGAAGAAACTATAGAGAAAGCTATGAAAATTATGGCTTCATTAAGATCTAAACATAAATCCAATAAAGAAGTGGGTTCGGAATACGTAATTAAAATGCGGGATGAAAGAGCAAACAAATGGAAAAA
>Ga0209541_10006176_pt1 | contig 20569 bp, 18 predicted proteins | sample RifCSPlowO2_01_FD_184027 | JGI IMG/M metagenome (GOLD analysis project Ga0209541, IMG submission 184027) | Groundwater microbial communities from Rifle, Colorado - Rifle CSP2_plank lowO2_0.1 (SPAdes) (version 2) | ecosystem: Environmental > Aquatic > Deep subsurface > Groundwater | place... | reverse complement strand
CTAACACGAGCAGGCCGAATGTGGCGTGCATGTATGTGTGGTGTTGACAGCTGCAACTTCCGTGGTTTTTCATGGGGTTACCTCCTTTAATTAATTACCTAATTTCGCGGAGATATATTAAATATGTTAGCAAGCACTGGCTAGTGGGCATAACCCGAGTCAATTATTTGAATGCTTTCAAAAAGCAAACCTTCCTGTTACTCTTGGTGTCGTGATTTTAGATACCGCCCGAATACGAATCGTAGTAGCGGCTTTACCAATTTCTTAATTATAAATCTTCGAGATGTGGCAATTAGTAGCAATAACGCTATGATTGCTGTTGCGATTAGGGCGAATAATCTCGATATTGTTTTGGCGCTCACACCAACAGCCGCACCAGTAACAAAGTCGCTCTCACCGATTTCATTTACCTTTTCTGTTATTTCTGTGGCCTGCGGCGTTACAGATTCAACACTTGCAACTGCTGGCTTGCCAGTAATTACAAAGTAAGAAAAGCCAGGTGTTGCGGCGCTGTATGTTATGCTGTTGCTGTTCTCGCTAATCTTTTCTGTTCGCAGTTCTTGCCAGCCTCCGGAGAATCTCTGCAATCTTATAGAATTAGCATCAATTTTATTATCTATTAACCACGATTTTGGAACTTTAAATGTTATTTTTGCTCTGCTTATCGCGCTCTCCTGCAGTCCATCGGCGCGCAAATCCAAGTACTTATATGTTTTATCTGCTAATACTGCGGGCAATAAGTTTGCTGAAGGCGTAAAGTCTAGCCTTTCTGCAGACATACGTACATTGCTGGCTGCTGATCTTACGTCTATTTCAATATTAGTAATTACAATATCTTTATTTATCTCAAACACTAGTGTCTGGCCCGCGCTTACAGAGTCAAAGAACGTGCTGGCCTGGTTTGCTCCAGCACCTCCACCACCGCCCCCGCCTCCGCCGCCACCGCCATTTTGTTGCGGCGGTGTTGGTGCACTGAGTGTTGTAAAGTTTTGCAAATCAGACTCAGCAGAATTTCCGTACGCATCAGTTACTTTTATTTTGTAATAATATGTTGTTGATGCATCCAAGCCAGAAATATCTGCGCTTCTGTTCGTAGTAAAGTCGTCTGCAGATAATTTTTTGTCTGGGTTGCCTGCAATCATACCATAATTAATTTCATATTTAGCCTCTTCATTCGTCAAAAAAGATATTTTTGCGGTTATTTGTGCAACATCAGAAGAAGCAATGTTACTTATTGTTGGTGCAGTTGTGTCGGCAACTTCGTAATCAACAGTTTTATTTGCTTCGTTTCCAGAGATATCTTTTATGGTCAGTGTTGCAGTTTTGCTACCGACAGTATTGGTATTCGTGCCAGTTATAGTGTAGCTAAGTTCTGCATTACCATCGCGATTATCTGTTACAACATAATCAAAGTCATTTAATGTTAAGGCCGTACCACGTTCAACCGCGCCGGCAAATTTAAGTACAAATGAACTAATTTCCGGCGGTGTTGTGTCTGGCGTTTCAAAATTATAGGTTTCAGATTCCGCAGAATTGCCTGCACCATCACGTACAGTTATTTTATAATAATACGTTATTGCATCATCTAAATTAAGCAAATCAACACTTTTTTCCATAGACAGATCTGCTGATGCCACAAAAAAGTCTAACTCATTAGCATTAGTGCCATACGATAATGTAAAACCCGCAGGCTCGTTCGTCTTCCAGCTTATCTTTGCAGAAGCTCCTGTTATGTCAGAAACTATGATATCTGAACTATTTGGCACCATAGTATCTAATTTGACTTCAACAGAATGCGAAGTTTCGACATTACCGAGGAAATCAATAGAGTAGTATTTAATCGTGTGAATACCATCTGAATTTATTGTAATTGAATTACCTGTTTGCTGTTCGCCGTCATCCACACTGTAATAAGTTGTTGCTGTCTCTTCGGTGGCTAGAGTTATAACAAAACTTGAAGTTTGCCAGCCAGCTGGCGCATTGTCTGTTGTAATTGGCAGCACATTATCAAACGTAATCTGCCCCGTGACGGCGCTTATTATTTTATAAAATAATTTTACATAGTTACCATTTGACAGCTTGGCACAAAAATATTCATTATTGTGCAAATAATCATCATCGGACTCTTGTGATTCGCCTCTTGCCTGCAGTGCATAATCCGCATCTGAAACAGTTGAGCAATCAAAAGTCTGCGGTGCATTTGTTCTGCCCAGTAACCCATAAACATAAGGTATCGGCTGTTTGTTGAATGCCCTGCTGGTCATAATCCAGTGTTGCGTGTCTCCGCCTTCGTAAAAAGCTAAATAATCCCGATCACCATGTGAATTCAGCTGTCCATAAACTTCGTATGTATTTAAATCAAAAAGCCATGATTCTTCTGACGCTTCTACGGAAATCCAAACTGGCGCGCGGTCAATCCAAACATCAAATATTTGTTCTGCTTCATTGTTGCCAACAATATCGGTAGAATAGTATGTTATTTTGTGATGCCCTTCTTCTGAAACAATAATAATATCATCATACATATTCCACACGCCATCATCTATTTTATATTGCATTCTCGCAACGCCTGACAATTCATCTGATGCGGACAGAGTTATCTTTACCTGATCTGAATTTGTCCATGCTCCAGAATTATAGGCGCTACCATCTACCTTGCTTCCGCTCGCAGTTGTTATTGGAGCCGTAGAATCTGATTTAACTTCGGTAAACTTCTGGGCTTCGATATTACCCAATAAGTCCATAGAATAATAATTAATTGTATGTACTCCATCTGAATTTATCGTGACGGAATTGCCGGTGCGCCATTCGCCAGCGTCTACGCTGTAATACGTTGTTGCAATTTCATTTGCAGTTAGAGTTACAACATATATGGCCTGCCAATCGGCAGGTGCATTGGTTATTGTTACTGGTGGCGTGCGATCAAAAATAATTTGGCCGGTGTTTGCATCAATAATTTCATAGAGAAATTTTTCATAAGTTCCGTTTGCCAGTTTGGCACAAAAATATTCACCATTGCTCAAATATTCGTCATCAGAATTCGGCGACTCGCCTCTGTCCTGCAATGCATAATCTTCATCAGAAACTGCTGAACAATCGAAAGTCTGTGGAGTGTCTGTTTGGTCAGCCAAGCCAAACACATAAGGTATTGGTTGCTTGTTGAATGCATGACCAGTCATAATCCAATGTTGCGTGTTTCCACCCTCATAAAAAGACAAGTAATCGTGATCTCCGTGCGAATTCAGCTGTCCATAAACCTCATAGGTGTTTAAATCAAAAATCCATGATTCTTCTGACGCTTCTACGGAAATCCAAATTAACGCATCATCCACAGCGTATGTATTACTTAACGTGCCTAATATAACTGCGGTGAAAACTGACAGCAAAATCATTTGTTTGTAGTTTGAACTTATGTTGCCCATATTGCCACTCATTAGTAATGCTACAATATATTGTTTATAAACCTTTGCATGGCAATTTATCATCCTAACTCCATGCTGCCCATCACGGCTAATTAAAATACCCTATTGGGCGCCAGTTTTTAATACAGTGTGCCAATGAATTAACTAAATTTTAGGTATTGATGGCGGTTCGTTATTGGGCTCAGATTCTGACTTGCGATGTGTGTTTGTTAGTGATGTTTCGAGTTTAGATTTTTTTCTGAACGTCCAAAACGTAATCAAAACTATAAATAAAGTCAACACTACTACTTTCCAAATTGCAGACCAATTACTGCGCATGGCACCTATGGCTGCACCTGTTATTTCGTTTTCTGCACCAGTCTGCGCCGTTTTTTCAGGGGTTTGCTCTGCTAAAGCAGTGCTTTTTTCGCTTTTCTTTCCAGTTATTGCAAAATAAGAAAAGCCAGGCGATCTTGCAGAATACATAACTTTATCAGTAGATTCGCTTAATTTTGTAGTTGGTATTTCCTGCCAGATTCCAGCGTATCTCTGCATAACTATTGTATTTGCATCAATGGAATTTTCAGCGAGCCATTTTTTATCTACTTCAAATCTTATTGTTGCGCTGCTAATAGCACTCTCTGGCAGATTTTCTGCGCGGATTTCAGCATATTTATACAGCGTGTTGCTTGGCGCTGGTATGTGAGATGGTTTGAAGTCCATTTCGACTGTGAATTTTACTGCCGTTGCAGCTGCTTTTGCTTCGACTTCAAGATTAGTAATAGCTACGCCTTTGTTTATATCTAGGAATAAAATTTGGCCCGCGGATACGACGTCAAAGAATGTGCTGGCCTGGTTTGCTCCAGCACCTCCACCACCGCCCCCGCCTCCGTCGCTTGGGGGCCGCGCTGCAGGCACATCAATCTGTATGCGGCGCAAATCAGTAGACTTTTTATTTCCAAATAGATCAATTGCGGTGGCATTGTAATAGTATATGCCATTAGTTAAAGTCCACTCTAATGAATTATTGTAGTTGATTTGCGTCGTGGTATTAATTACGTCATGCGTAGAATTTAGAAGATTCACTGTGATATTTGCAAAATTCGTTTCAGTTACTGCTATTTTAATTATGAGCCGATCTGTGTCGAGAATAGAATTATTTGCCGGTGTTGGAGCAACAAATTGCACACTTGGGGCAGTAGCATCAATCATAACTGTTCTTGTGTTTGTGTCATCTCGGTTGCCAAGCGTATCAGTAGCGGTGGCATTAAAGAAATAAGTGCCGTCGCTTGGCACAGTTAGGTTAACAAAGTTCGGCGACGTAGTACTTGTTGTTTCGCTTATGTTCGAATCAGTTTCATTCCAAAGGCGAATTGTTATGTTGGCTAAGTTTGTGTCTATCGCAGTTACATTAACTATTATTGAGTTCCTACTTATGTTGGTCTCATCTGTTTCGGTTGGTATTACGTATGTTATTGTTGGCGCCCGTGTGTCTATCATGAAAAATCGCGTATCAGTGTTATTAGTATTTCCGCTTTTGTCTAAAACAGTAGCATTGAACGCATAATTTCCGTCAGGTAGTTCGGCGTAATTCAAAAAGAAAGGACTTGATGTGGTTGTAGATGTATTAATTACGTCTGTTGAATTGAACAAATAAATAGTTACATTTATCATATTCGCGTCTGTTGCTGTTGTATTTATAGAAAAATTATTTTCCGCCAGGTTCGTATTGTTGGCCGGAGTTGGCGCAACAAATTGTATGTTTGGTGGAATTACAGTATCTACAAATATTGCTCTCGAAGCTAAATTGTTTTGATTATTGACGGTATCAGTCGAAGTTGCATTGAATATGTATTGCCCATCTTCGGGTACAGTTATGTTTACAAAGTTCGGACTTGTTGTAGTAGTTGTTTCATTTACCAAACCCGCAATGTTAAATACGTATATTGTTATCGTCTTTAAATTTGTGTCGGCTGAAACAACATTAATTGTAATAACTCTTTTTGTCAGATTGGCGGCATCGTTCTCTGTTGATGCAGCATAGCTTATTGTTGGTGGCGTTGTGTCTGTTGAAAACGTAACACTTGCCGTGTTTATGTTTCCAATTGTGTCATTTGCATAGGCAATCAGGGTGTTGCTGCCTTCAGCAAATGCAACATAAACAGAATCAGCGTAAGTGTTATTTGCAGCGCCATCGTTGAACCAAACATCTGCCGCATCAGCTGTTGAGATGTTTACTAATTGTGTTTTGCTGTTGTAGCTCATATTCTGCGGCGAGATCATACTAATTGCCGGCGGCGTGGTATCAATCGTAATAGTTCTTGTTGCAGTGCTATTTTGGTTGTTTGAAGTATCTGTTGCAGTTGCATTGAATTGGTACGCGCCATCCGCCAGATTGGTAAAGTTCAGGTAAAGATTCGTGCTTGTTGTGGTTGTTGAATTCTTTAGGCCAGTCGAGTCGAATAAATTAATTGTGATGTTAGCAAGGTTCGCATCTGAAGATGTTACATTTATAGCTATTGAATTTCTGCTGATATTCGTGCCAGCAGTTTCCGTTGGCGCAGCGTATTGAATTGTCGGGCTTGTTGCATCTATTGTCAGGGTTCTCGAAGCAGTTGAATTGGTATTGCCAGATATGTCTATTGCTGTTGCATTAAATGTATAATTGCCATCTCTCGGCACTATTATATTAATGTAATTCGGGCTTGATGTCGTCGTTGTTTCATTAATTAACGAAGTTTCATTGAATATGTAAATAGTTATATTATTCAAATTCGCATCAATTGAAGTTACATTTATCAAAATAAATCTTCTCGGCAGGTTTGTATTGTCTATTTCTGCCGGAGAAACGTAATTAATGGCTGGCGGGAGCGTGTCAACAATAACTGTTCTTGATGCTGTTGAATTGGTATTGCCAGATGCATCTGTGGCCGTAGCGTTGAACGCATATAAACCATCTGCCAAGTCAATTAGGCTTATGAAGAACGGGCTTGATGTTGAAGTAGATGTATTTATTAAATCAGTCGTATTGTAGAGCCTAATAGTTATGCCTGCCAGCGCGGCATCCGCGGCAGTAATATTGATTCTCACATAATTATTCGCAAGATTGCTCTCATCTGTTTCGGTTGGAATTGCATAGTCGATTGTTGGCGCAGTCGTATCTAGTTCGTCTGGGCTCGCCATCAATGCAAATATTGTTCCTGTTCCATCAGTACCATTGCCTTTGAAATCCGTTATTGTTGCGCTGACTTGATTAGTTACGTTTTCAACAATAGAATTAAGGAATGTCCAAGTCGTGCCGTTGTATTTTCCTATTGTCAGATTGCTTTCGTTGTAGCCTGTGGGAATATCTGCATCATTGTAGCTAATGTTTAATATGATTGAGGCAGAACCAGAGGCATTAGTTATGTTTACATATCTGTTGCTTACATTTACATAATCTACTGCATCGGCGGCAGGTGCAGAGGCATTTCTGATAGCAACATCAGTAGCAGTTGCACTAATAGCAAAGTTTTTATTTATTGTTACATTTTTTAAAATGTAATCCGAAGACTTTGCATATATATCCCAAATTGCATTTCCGTCTATCGTACTATTCCAAATTATGTTTCCAGAACCGCCTTGAAATCTTATACCTATGCGATTGCTTTGAATAGTATTATTGATTAAGCTATTTGTAGCAGATGAACTCATATCGATGCCAAGGCCATAATTAGCCCCAACTGCTGTATGGTTGGTTATAATGTTATTTTTTATAGTGCCACTTCCGCCCGAACTAATAATTATTCCTCGCCTGTTTCCTGAAATTAAGTTACTATCGACAATCGTGCCACTTGGTCCGGCATCAATAGCAATGCCATCCTGTCCATTGCCTTGAAGTGTGTTGTTTGAAATTATGTTGCTACTAGAGTCTGTCTGAATGCCTATGCCAAAATTGGCAGAAACATTTGAATTTCTTACATTGTTGCCAGTCGAACTATGCGAGAAGTAAATGCCTTTGGATAACGTGGCCGCTATTGTTACGTCACTTATTAATCCATTAGATGCATTTCTATACTCAATTCCTTCAAACCAATCTGTAATTTTTACATTTTTAATTGAAAAGTTATTTTGTGTGGCATTAATACCATAAGAATTAGCGGAACCTGTGCCATCAATTATGAAACCATTTCCATCAAATGAAACATTTTGCTGTTGAATACTATAGCATTGTTTGTTGGCTGCGTTTGATATGAAATTGTCCATGGCGTAGCTTCCAATAGCCGTTATGTTAGTGCAGTCAGTATGTACTGCCATCAATGCAAATATCGTTCCTGTTCCATCGGTGCCATTGCCTTTGAAATCGGTAATTGTAGCACTGACTTGGTTAGTTACGTTTTCAACAATAGAATTTAGAAAGGTCCATGTGGTTCCGTTGTATTTAGCTATCGTTAGGTTGCGTTCATTGTAGCTTACTGGAATATCTGCATCGTTGTAACTAATATTAATAATTATCGATGCAGAGCCAGTAGTATTGGTCATGTTTACGTATCTATTATGTATGTTAATATAATTTGCTGGGTCTGCCGTAGGCGCCGAGGCATTTCTAATATTCACGCTATCTACTACTCCTGAAATTGCGAAATTAGTATTTATTGAAACATTATATAAGGTAAAGGTTGGCGTGTTAATGCTCAGAATATCCCATATCGCGCTTCCGCCGATAGTGCTATTCCATACTACATTTCCTGAACCGCTATTAACTCGTAAGCCGATACGATTTGATAGAATTGTGTTATTAATTAGCTGGTTAGTTGATGATGAACCAATATCTATGCCAATTCCATTGTTACTGCCCGTAGCTTGCGATAACATAATAATATTATTGTTTATGCGGCTTGAAGCACCCGAACTAAGCGATATTCCTCGCCTAAGATTTCCTAAAATTAAATTATTGCTAATAATCATATTGCTGGGTCCGGTATTAGTTGATATTCCGTCTAATGTGTTATTTGATATAGTATTGTTTGCGATTATATTAGATGCTGCAAAAATTTCAATTCCCTTGCCACTATTTGCCGAAACATTTGAGTTTTTGATTACATTTCCTGTTGAGCCAGATTGCAAGGTAATACCATTAGACGATACCACTGTTACATTATTAATTATTCCATTTGCCGAGTTTCTGTATTCAATTCCCCATGCCCAATCTGTTATTTTCACATCTCGAATTGAAAAATTATTTTGGCTTGCATTAATTCCATATGAGCTATCTGTACTTGTGCCATCAACAATAAAACCATTGCCAAAGAAAGAAACATTTTGCTGCCTCACATTGTAACATTGTTCATTGGCAGAATTAGAAATTGAATTAGTCATGTTGTATGCGCCTGCTGTCGTAATATTCGTACACTCAGTTACGCTTTCTTCTGCGCCAAAGCCGATGTTGTTTGACGTAATAGTAAATATTAAAACAAATGCCAGCAGTAAATATTTTTTGCTCATCTCCAGTAGTTATGGTTTTCAAAGCAAATATAAATTATTGTTTACTGAAGAATATGCGTAATGCTGTTTAAAGTAGTGTTGCGGCTTATTTTAGCGGTTGCCCTATTATGTGATTGGAGATGAGATTAAAGTTATAAGCGTTGTCTTTGAAATCTCAGACCACGAACACTATGACAAAATCTTTGGTTACAAAGGAAAATAAAATACAATACAAATTCTCCAAGTCCGGCCTGAGTTTACTGCAGGACTGCCCGCAGCTAAATCAAATCCGTCTTTGTAATTATACCAACAATGCCGCCGTGCTGTGTTACTAACACGCAACTTTTAGATTTTAGCATCGCAGCGATCGCTGACAGCGGCGCGTCTTCTGGGACTTGAGGCGGCGCATCAAACATGATATCTTCGACTTTTGTTTTTGAACTAATCTTGCCGAAGTTGTCTACGATGGCCTGCTCGGAAAGCAGCCCAACTATCACATAGCGCACTGAAATTATTTTCCATTGCTTCCACAGTACCGGCAGCTGCGACACGCCTTTCTCTTTCATTTGTTTTATTTTATCTTTGACTAAATCCGCCAAATCAGCCGTAAGAACTTTCTTAGTCATTACAGCCGCAGCAGTCCTCTCATCTTTATGCTCTGCCTTCTCAAGCGCTTCAAATATTCTCAGCGCAGTTGAGTGCGCGACATCATTCAGGCTTCCGTTTTCTATTTTCGCAATTAGGGACTGAGACACCTGTGCCAGCAATGCCAGCTGCTGCTGAGTCATGCTCAGTAGTTTCCTTCTTCTCTGGATTGCCTTCAAGTCATATTCCATTAGGAATATTATTAGCAGAAATTATTAATAAAGCTTTCGTTTTCTACTTAGCATGGAAGGCATAACAGTAGATGACAGCGTAATAAACCGTTCAAGAATAGAACATAATATCTACAATACACATAACACATTCAATACGACAATAAACAATTTCGGCAGCGAAAGAGTTGCTAAAAAAAATATAAACTTGTTCTCAATGTCCGGCGACATCAGATGCAATGTGGACGGGCCCGGCAGAATAAAAACAATGTCTGGAGATATTGATTTGTTTCTAAGCGCGCCACTCGAAGTTATTGCTACAACCATGGCTGGAGACATCAGCATCGATGGCTTGGTATTCGACGGCCATGCCTACGCGCCGCCGGGAGAAAGGCCGATCGGCGTGCTTTTCCTCGAAACAATGTCTGGCGACATCTTCGTAAAATATTCGCATTAAGTATGGAGAAAAAAATGAGCTTACAAGATTTGGAACGTGCAATAGAAATACATAGCGAGAACATAAAACTGGCAACGCAGAAGCGCACAGCTGAAAAGGCGGCAGAGCAGGCAAAGCAGGCCTGCATGGTGGATTATGAAAACTTACTAAAAGAGAAAAAACTGCCGATAGCAAAGAAGGTTTTTGCGTGGGTTTCTGATTTCGCGGCGACAGACATTTACAAAAAAATGATTGCAGTCATAAGTAGTGGCGAAGTCCACATTTACGGCGGCGGTTGGGGGCATGAGGTGCCGCATAACGAAGGCTTTGGAATCTGGTCGCGGCTTTCTGTACGGCCGAACGGCACGCTTTGCTACTTTGCCGGCTTCAAGAGTGCCGGCGGGAAACAAATAGAATTTGCAACACCAGAACAACTGGCAGATGGCCTGAATCACATATACCTATCGCGCCTGTTAAACAAAATAGAAACTGAAGAAGTTTACGGCATCATACAAAACTGGCATTTCAGGAGATAAAAATGGAATTGAAAGATTTAGAAGAAAGTTTGGGAAAAAAAGAAACAGCATTGCAGCACGAAGAACTGCGCGAAAAAGCACATGAAAAGCGGGAGCGCGCAATAAATCAAAAAGCAGGCAGGCGCGAACATGGCCTGCGAAGCGAGAAATTAAAACTAGCTGAACAAATATTCGGCTGGGCTGCAGAATTTACACAAACGCGCGCATACAAACGGCTGCTGAAGATAGCAAAAGAATATCCGCACATGAGAGATTATATTGAAATCCATGCTGACGGCTGGGGCCACGAAGCAAAATACACGGACGACAACGGCTGCTGGTCTTACATCTCTCTTTATCCAAATGGAAGCCTTGCGTACGAAGCAGGCTACAAGTGGATGGGCGTCCACAACCGGCTGGCCTTTAACTCGCCGAAAGATTTAACTGACAAGCTGAACCACGCATACTTAACAAAACTCGCGGCGGAAATAAAATCAGGCAAAACATATGATTGGATAAAAGAACAATACTGTACAGATGACGATGATGATTAAAAAGTTATTTAAACAAATCCTTGCCGCACCCCCTGCCAGCCCATGCATAAAATGCTAATGGCCGCACAGAAAAGCTTAATTATTTATGATGTCATGAAAATACATGAGTATTAACATCAATAATAAAGAAATTGTATTTGCCAAAGAATTTAATGCCTTAGATAGGTTTGTAATTGATTTTATAAAAATTTTGACAAAACACACAGATTACGTCATCGTTTCGGGATATGTTTCAATATTATTTGGCAGAAGCAGAGCCACCGAAGATGTAGATGCCTTGATATTGCCTATTTCGAAAGAAAGGTTTGAAAAATTACACAAAGATTTTATTTCGAAAGGATTCTGGTTTCTTAATTCAGAAAACACAGAAGAACTTTTTGATTTATTGGTAACGAAACATTCAATACGCATTGCATATGAAAATCAGGCAGTGCCGAACATAGAAATTAAGTTTATTAATTCCGAAATAGAAAGAGATGCTTTTACCAACAGAATTAAAGCCATTGTTTCGGGAAATTCTATTCATATTTCCCCAATAGAATTGCAGATTGCTTACAAAGAAGTAATATTGATGTCTGGTAAGGATAAAGAGGATGCTTTGCACCTGAGAGAAATTTTCAAGCACCACTTAGATAAAAACCTACTTGAAGAATATATAAATACGCTTCGCATAATGAAAAAACATGGAAAATACTAAAAAAATAAATGCATGGGACCGCAGATGGTTTGTAAAGTTCTGGGCAGATTACATTCTAAAAAATCCAGGTAAATGGAGTTCCCAGCAGAATATGCTCATTGATTCGCAGATACTGGGCGCTGTCCAGTTAAGCCCACGGGCTTACTTGAAGATGAAGGGCGAGATTTGTTTAAGATGACGATTCATTGTTTATCATGAAAAAACACCTCTTATTTGTCTGCTCTTCTGCAATTGACCGAAGCCCCGCTGCTGCGGAATTGTTTGAGAACAGCAGCAAATACGAAGCAAAATATGCTGGCATTAATTCTTGGGCGCGCATACAGCTTACAAAAGTTGCGTGGATTGGCTAGCAAATTAGGTTTTATTTTTTATATTTTGTTTCAAATTTTTGGCGACTTTGTTTTTTCGTAAACAATCCTTGCAGTACGCCGCAACTCCCAAATTATGTGATATCCCCATCAGTACTATTTCCACAATTATTGCCCTACCACAGAAACCGCATTTTATTTTGTGCAATTCCCGTTCAAAATCTTCATTTTTCATATTGGTATGCAACAGCGTTTTTACCGCGCGGTGTTAAGTTTGGCTTAATTTATTGCCAAACTTTATTTTATTTTTAGCTGATCCCACTTATTTAAAATATTAGTAATATCATTACTTCTATTACCTAAATATATTTTATTATCTCGTTTTTTAATATTTAATCTATACCTTGTTTCTTTGTTAACGGTTTTTATGTTGCTTTGCTTAATATTTTCTTGTATTTGCCTTTGCGACATTATTATGAATTCAGTAATTTTATTTTTATCGCGCAACACAAATATATAATATGAATTATTTGCATTGTGCTTTTCGAAAGAACTTATTCTTAAATCAAAAACATAAGAGTCATAGCTATTTTCATTGGCCGTTTTAACTTGTATGTTGTATAATTTATTATTCTTGACGGCCACTATATCCATGCCATCATCAACACTAACAATTCCAGCGTTAAAATTTCTAAATAGTAATTCGCTTAATACTACATGTTCGCCGGCTTTTCCAGTATATTGATTTTTAGTTTTTTGTTTAAAATCCGCTTCTTCTTCTCGTTCTTCGATTTCAATTTCTTTTTCTTCAAATTTTGCCTGTTCTATGTTCAGACCAAATATACCCTTGTCAATATTAATAAATGCAGATTTATTTCCGCGTAATTTTATATCTCGGGATAATAGCGCGTGCATTGTAGCTTCTGGTGTTGCACCACTTGTTTCAATAAGGCCCTTTTCTATGGCTAGCTCGGTTATATCCTTGTAATGTAATTGTTTTCTGTCTCGCAAAATTTTTATTGCTGCTAATTTGAATGAGCTCATTTTGCAGTCTTCACATTCCCTAGCTGCTTCGGCAATTCATCAAAAATATCATCTTTTTCCCTGCCGCATTCCTTGCAGACTTCCGGTTTTTCCCCTTCATCTTTTGATAACTTCACAAACGTAGCCTTTGTTTCCTCTGCCCACTTTTTAACGTCGAAATTCTTTGTCCCCAATTCTTTTACTTTTGCATCTACCGCACTCTTCAGCGTCTCTTTTGAGATGCTTCCCTTGGGTTTCCAGCCGGCAACCGCGATTATTGGCTTTTTCTCGCCGAGGCCTGCCGCCCAAACCGCATTTACATTGTTATTTGCTTGCGAAGAGATTTTCTCAACAATATTGGTGCACTCGCTCATCTTTGTATCGCCGCGCCCATAAACCCAGATTGCCAGCGCATCCGCGCCTTTCACATTGCCTGCAATCTCATCCACAGAGCCTGAGAACGCACATATTTTTGCGCAGCCGTCAAAAGCGGCTACAAAGTCCGCAGAATCTATTCCGATTAAGTCTTGCATTTGGATCACCAAAAAGGCAACGGCACAAAGGTATATAAGAATTTTGGCTGATGAGGAAATGATTGCAGCTAATAATTAATTTATTCCCACCTGCCCAAACAAGCTTGTGAGCTACAAATTCTCCAATTCAGACTTGAGTTTGCCGAAGGATTACCACAACATTTAAAAATATTGTCCAACAGCGAGATACTATGTCTATAAAAAAAGATAAAATAATAAGAAAAGCACTAAACGTATTACAAACTGCGGGGTCTGTTGGTGTTAGATATACTGCGCTAATAGATGCTATTAGGAAGGCGCTTCCGAAAGAAAAAATAAACACAATACATGGAACTATTTGGAATTTGGACAAAAAATTACCTGACAAAATAATTAAACCCGCAAGAGGTCTGTGGAAACTTAAAATTTATGGCTTTGAAACAGAAGTGAAGCGTGAAGAAGCTATCAAAGTTACAAAATCAGCCAAAGAAGAAGATTTCTATCAACCATTTGCAGAGTATCTGTGTCATGAGTTAGAAGAATGCACTAAGGCAATTCCGCTGGGTGGAAATAAATTTGGCTCTAAATGGGGCACGCCAGATGTTATTGGTGCGCTCATACCGAAACAATCTGATGTAATACGACAACTAGAAATAGTATCTGCTGAGATAAAAATTGATACATCTGGACAAGCAGTCATCACTGCTTTTGGTCAAGCAAGCGCATATAAGCTGTTCAGCCACAAAGTTTATTTGGTATTGCCAAAAACAATCATTGATGAAGATAAATCGCGCGTAGAATCGTTATGTTTGATTTCTGGTATTGGGCTAATTTTGTTAGATCTAGCAAATAAGAACAAATTTGAAATAAAAGTTCGTGCCATAAAACACGAGCCGGATACTTTTTATGCCAACGAGAATATGAAGTCGATAGAATCAGAGTTGTTTAAGTTTTAATATTATCCGCAACCCTTTTATTCCTTTATACTGCAATTCAGCACGAAATACATTACGACATAAATCTATAAAACCAATAACCGCCATCTGCGTTCTTCGTGGTGCCGGATTAAATCAGGCTCTACAAATGCTATCTTAAACCCAAATATTCTTCAGCAGGTATTTAATTTTGTATCTCCGCAATGTCTTTAGCAATTCCAGCTTATGCCTGATTGGCACTAGCACAGTGCTGCGCCCCACTTTTAGGCCATTTAATTTTTGCAGCAGGCCTTCGTATCTTTTTTCTTTTTCCTGCCGGCCATGAATGTAGCGCAAAAATTCAACTTTTTGTTTTTGCTTTTTTGGCGCAGTCCACCAAACCAGCAAATATGGCTGGTTTTTAGCACTTGCCTGCAAGCCGCGCCCGTACAAAATAATGCCCTCTGATGCGATAGCCAATCTTAAATCCTCATGCCGCGCATCATTAATATTTCCAGAAATTACGCGCAAAGGATTTTTGACGCCCATAGATCTAAATAATTTGCAATTTGTTGTTTTTTCAAAATCATTTGCAGCGGGTAATATTCGCGATTTTATATTTGAAACGTCAACAAAAATATCAATATCACTGTCCGCTGTGGCTTCGCCGCGCGCCACGGAACCAAAAAGAAAAATCTGCCGGATATTATCGCCGAATCTATCTAATAAGTAGCTGGCAAAAAAACTGGCCATTGCGCGCAGACTATGATTCAAACTTTTCATTTGCCAGCTCCTCAGCTTTATGCTTCAGTTCAAAAAATAATTTCAGCAATTTTAATAAGTAAGGCGCATCAATTTCTTTTAAATTTCCGTAAGCTTTGTTTCTCGCAGATTCAATTTCGGATGCAAGATTTGCAATTATGTTTTTATTTTGGAACTGCGGCAGGCCATCCCACCAGTTTTTGCTGTCCAGGCGGTTATGCTTTACTATCGTGCTAATATCCAGAACATTCAACTTATGCAGAAGAATAGCTACAACTTCTGCAGAGGCCTGCGAACAGAGAATTAGCAACGTTCGCTTTGACTGTGTGAGTGCGTGGCGTGCCTGTTCTATGTGCGCAACGTACTCAGCCAGAGCTTCTTTGTGCAGTTCAACTTTCATAAGATTTTTAATTAATTTGCATTTATAAATCTTTTGGTTATAAATAACCAAAGTTATGGATATTAATAACCATTACCCTCCAAAAAAACCGCAGCGCAGTCCAGCCAGCTCTCAATACGGCACCATGGCTAACTATCACAGGACACGTTGCCGCAACCCTTTTATTCCTTCCAGCCCTGTCCTTTTGCATGAAATTCCTCTCAAAGTCCAACTATGTTACGGGCCTGAAATGCCTGCGCCACCTATGGCTGGCCTTCAATGAGCCCGACAAAATTCCTAAGCCAAGCGAAGCGTTGCAGCATCGGTTCGAGCAGGGCCACATAGTGGGCAAGCTGGCACAAACACTTTTCCCCGGCGGCATGGACGCACAATTGCCGAACAAATTCCTTGAATCTATTGAGCATACAAAAAAACTTCTTGCACAGAGAAAAATCTTGTACGAGCCGGCAATCGCAACTGGTAGGCTCTATGCCCGCGCAGACATCCTGATACCAATCAACAAAGACGAATGGGATATAATCGAAGTCAAAAGCTCAACGCAGGTGAAGGAAGACCACCTACACGATTTATCGTTCCAGAAATATTGCTACGAAAATGCTGGTCTGAAAATTCGTAAGTGCTTTTTGATGCACATAAACAACGAATACATAAAAAACGGCGCGATTGAACCAAAAAAACTATTTACGAATGAGGACGTTACTGATGATGTTGAAAAAGCCGGTAACGGCATAAAAGAGCGGATTGAAATGATGCTAAAAGTTGTGGAAAGAAAAACACCGCCAAACGTGAAAGACGAGCGCTGCTGCAAAGGGCCGGGCCATTGCGAGGTTGACTGCTGGCATTTCCTGCCAGACAACAATGTCTTTCATCTTCACAGGATTGGCGAAAAGGCGTTTGAGCTTTTTGAAACTGCTGGCGTGCTGAATATAAAAGATATTCCGGAAAATTACGATCTGACGGAAAAGCAGGCCATCCAGCGAAAGTGCGAAATAACCGGCAAGCCATACGTAGAAAAGGAAAATATAAAAAAATTCCTCGCGAAATTAAAATATCCGCTTAGTTTTTTGGATTTTGAAACATACGCAACAGCGATACCAATTTACGATGGATTAAGGCCATACCAGAACATTCCGTTCCAATTCTCGCTGCACATTTTAGAGAAAGAAGGTAGTAAGCCGAAACATATTTCATATCTGGCGGACGGGTCTGAAGACCCGAGAAAAGAATTTTTAGAGAAATTAAAGGCTGGCCTGCCTAAACGCGGCAGCATAATCGTTTACTACAAAAGTTTTGAGCAGGGGAGAATCAAAGAGCTTGCGGAACTTTTTCCCGAATATAAGAGCTGGGCAGAGTCCGCAATAAAACGAATGGCCGACTTGATAATTCCATTTACAGAATTTTATTATTATAATTCGGGACAACAGGGCAGTGCCTCCTTAAAAGTTGTGCTGCCTGCACTCACAGGAAAAGACTACGAGGGGCTTGACATCGGCGATGGCGAGACAGCTTCGCTCAGCTATCTTTACATAACACATGGCTCAGATAGCAAAAAGGCAACGCCCGAAGAAGTGAAAAAAATACGGAAGGACTTGGAAATCTACTGCGGGCAGGACACTGAAGGAATGATTTGGATTTTGGATGAATTGAAAAAGCTGGCACGATAATTTGAACCCACCGCTCGTGTCATATCCACGGACCATGTGAAAAATCCGCAGATTTTTCTGCACCAAGAAAAATTGTTCACAATTCCATAGAAAACTGCCACGCAGTTTTCTTGTCCGGGAAAAACGCCTGTTTTTCCTCGGTTCTCTGGTTTCGCGCATTTTTTACAAACTACGCAAAAGGTTTTAAGAATTTCTGTGCGTACGGCTAAATAAATTCGCATATTCTTAGTCATTAAATTGTCGTAAATCATTTTTAAAACACACAAAACACAGTGGTTAATATGGCGATACGAACTTTTGGCAAATTCAGCGCTATGTCCGGAATACTAAAGATTACAATAATTACTCTGATAGCTATATTTGGTTTTGGCATTTACGAATTTACGCTACCAATATTCATAGAAGGGCAATCAAACAGCTTTTCTATAGTCGGAATAATAGTATCATTAGTTTTTGCTGCGTCTATGCTAATGGAGGTGCCTGTTGGCTTAGCAGTAGATAAATATGGGCGCACAAAAATAATGCTTGCTGCTGCCACTATAATAGGCATACTGGGTATTGTTTACTTTTTCATAAATAGCTTGATAATTTTTGCGTTCCTATCTTTGGTTTTTGGAGCAGTTTCAGTTGCCTTTTGGGTGCCATCTGCTGTTTTAGTGCGCGATTTAAGCCCATTAAAAATGCGGAGCTTGGCAGAAGGCATATATATGGGCATAACACAAATCGGCTGGGTTGCTGCGCCAATAATAGCAGGCATTATTACTACATCGTTTTCAGACAAACATAATTTCCTCTTAGTTTCTGTATTTTTATTTGCTGCAGCAGGCCTGGGCTTTTTGGCTCTCATGAGGCGCAAAACCAATTATTCCAAAAAAGCAGTAAGCCATTCACACAAAGCCAGATTAACATTGCTTGCCACTGTTTTCAAAGAGTACTTAAAAATACATAAATATGCGCCGTTTTTGTATGCTCTGGGTTTCGCAGTAAATATTTGGGTCGCAATAGAATGGGCATTCGTGCCGCTCTCGGGCATAGAACGATTTGGATTTTCTGCGGAAACAATGGGTCTGGTTTTGGGGGCTATGATGGGCGTAGAAGGTGCACTCTATTATTCTTCGGGCTACATAATGGATAAAATAGGCAAGAGATACATCATAACAGCGGGTTTTTTGCTTTTATTTAGTTCTGCATACTTTATGTTTTTATCAAACTCGCCCAGCATGTTTATACTAGCAACACTTTTTGCAGCTGCCGTACCTGCATGGGTTTTGCCAGGCATAGAGGCAATGTTAACAGACATTCTGCCAGCGAACTTGTATGGTGAAATGTCTGGCGCGTTTTATACGTCGCAGGATTTTGGCTTTGTCATCGGCCCCTTAGCGGCAGGCATAATAGCCACACAATTGAACAACCCACTAGCGCCGTTTTTATTAGTAGCCATAACTGCCGCATTTGCAACAGTCCTTTGCGGTTATGTTTTCTGGCCGGCAAAATCTGCACGAGTAAAATTATTTAAAGCGGCAAAAATGTAAACCGTCATGAAGATAATCTTAATGCCTGGCGTTAATCCTCTGCCAGCACAAAAAATTTTTATGAGATAAAAGCTGCCCTGCCGAAAGGAAAATTTATTATCTTATCTGCGGCATCAGAAGAAGGACTTCTGGCAAAAACACCAAAAGAAAAATTTATTTTAATTGGAAAGTCTATGGGCGGAAAAGTTGCACTTGAACACCAATTAAAAAATAAAAATGCTGTCGCACTCGTACTGCTGTCACCTGCAACTGATGCGGATGAAAAATTTTCTAAAATTACTGTACCGGTATTAATAATTCATTCAAAGGATGACAGATTACCGGTACAAAATTCTGAAAAGTTTGCAAAATTAATTGAAATTGAAAGCGGCGGGCATAGCCATAAATGCATAGAAGAGGAAGTTGCAACGGCTGTTGCTGAATAAGTAGAAACTATTCCTTAATATTCAGTGATGCTAATTTCAAAACCCCAACAGAAAGATGTGCACATTTCAATCTCATTGGCGAAAATTCCACGCCCAACAGATTTGTAACAAACTTCCCATCCAATTTAGAAACATCAGAAGCCTTCATGCCTTTTATGGCATCTGTCAACATTGAAGCAGATGCCTGCGAGATGGCACAGCCCCGCCCCATAAACTTAACATCAAATATTTTTCCGTCTTTCACTTTTAAAAAAAGCTCAACTTCATCGCCGCAGCTTGGGTTGTAATCCATGGCATGCGCGTCTGCCCCTTCAAGCCTGCCGAAGTTATGCGGATTTTTGAAATGGTCCAAAATAATTTCGGAATACATATCGAGGCTCATTTTTCAACTTCCTCATATGCTTGCCTAACAATACTTAAGGCATAATCTGCATCGCTTTCTGTGTTAAATCTCACTAAAATATTTTTATCTGAATATGGATTCTGCGAAACTCTTTTATCGCTAAGAAAATTCTTTTGTAATCCACGCGATAATTTTATGTCGAGCTCATTTTCACCGTGGAAATGGCAAAATCCTTTACTACCAACCCAATAGCCATGCGGACTTCCAAATTGCGATGGTTTCTCGATGACATTGAACCAGCCCATAATCTTTTTTCTAATTTCTTCCCATAATTTCATAATTTCAGCACCTTTCTCACTTTTTCCAAGCCTTTCACAAGTGCATCAACATCTTTCTTGTCGTTGTAAATGTAAAACGAAGCCCTGCAAACGCTTTCCACGCCAAGCCTTTGCATCAGAGGCATTGCACAGGCATGCCCGCTTCTGATGGCGATGCCTTCCGAATCCAAAATCTGCGCAACATCGTGCGGGTGCGCGCCTTTGATGTTAAAAGATATTACGCTGCCACGTTGTTCGATATTTTTTGGACTGTAAATTTCTAGGTTTTTTATTTTTAATAATTTTTCCATCGCGTACTTTGTCAATTCAAGCTCATAAGCTTGGACATTTTCCATTCCAATATTTTGCAAGTAATCAATTGCATTACCTAATGCAACCGCGCCAGCAAAATTAGCAGTCCCTGCCTCAAATCTCTCCGGCGCATCACTAAACGTCGAGTTTTCTTTTGTAACTTTTTTAATCATGTG
>Ga0209541_10006174_pt1 | contig 20577 bp, 20 predicted proteins | sample RifCSPlowO2_01_FD_184027 | JGI IMG/M metagenome (GOLD analysis project Ga0209541, IMG submission 184027) | Groundwater microbial communities from Rifle, Colorado - Rifle CSP2_plank lowO2_0.1 (SPAdes) (version 2) | ecosystem: Environmental > Aquatic > Deep subsurface > Groundwater | place... | reverse complement strand
TATTTCAAATAGTGCGTCTGGGAAGTTTTTTAACCATGCGCATCCCTGCACATGGGGACTAGTGCCGCACCGGCTTTCGCCAGTTACCCTTGCGGCATGTGTTAATCCTTTTTGATCCCCACGCTTTCGTGTTTCAGGGTCAGGTACGCGCCAGTGAGCTGCCTTCGCCTTTGGTGTTCCCCATAATATCAACGGATTTCACCCCTCCACTATGAGTTCCACTCACCTCTCACGCCCTCCAGTTGTGCCGTTTCTCTGCCAGTTCTTGGGTTAGGCCCAAGGATTTAAACAAAGACTAACACAACCCCCTACACACCCTTTACGCCCAGTAACTCCGGATAACGCTCGGGCCTCTCGTATTACCGCGGCTGCTGGCACGAGATTTGCAAGCCCTTATTCTGTGGGTACAGTCATTGAGTTCCTCCCCACTAAAAGCAGTTTACATCCCGAAGAACTTCTTCCTGCACGCGGCGTCGCTCGATCAGGCTTTCGCCCATTGTCGAATATTCTCGACTGCTGCCACCCGTAGGTGTACGGACCGTGTCTCAGTTCCGTCGGTGGAGGTCATGCTCTCACACCTCCTACCCGTCATAGCCTTGGTAGGCCGTTACCCTACCAACTAGCTGATAGGCCATAGGCCTCTCCCGAAGCGAATTGCTTCTTTGCTCCGACGCCTTTCGGGTCGGAGAACATCGGGGATTAGCCACGCTTTCGCGGGGTTGTACCCGACTTCGGGGTGAGTACCTAAGTATTACTACCTCGTCTGCCACTAAACTTACAAAATTTTTGACTTGATGTAATCGCATCTCAAATCAAATAAGTCCCGTTCGACTTGCATGCCTTATCCACGCCGCCAGCGTTCATCCTGAGCCAGGATCAAACTCTCAATAATGGCTCAAATTTTTGAGCCAGCGAGAAAATTTGATTCGCCATTATTAGAGCCCAGCTCCAGTTCGAAGAACTGGGGCTGCGGCTCATTATCACGCGGGAGCGCGATAGTTGACGAATTTATCTTCTCTTCTTAAAAGAGATTTGATTTGCTCTTTTTGAGAACCTTTCGATAGATTCTCCATGTTACTCGCTTTTTTGGTGTTTTAACCCTCCAAAATTTCCTGCTGGAAATTTAGGCGGGTAAATTGTCAATGTTCCGTCAAACCCCCACACTCATCGTGGCAATATTCAGAGTGTAAGAACCTTTTCTGTCTCGGTAATTATCAGATTTATAATCCCGTTCACTCATGGGAGCAGGAAATACTCCGTTTGCCGCAATGAGTGTGGGGGCTAAATAAATCCGCGATTGTTTTCTTTCTTTGTCGGCTCAAGCTCATGTGCCCAAGCGTAATCGAAGGAAAGCAATCGCGGATCTACTTCTAAGTTGTAAAATTTGTTATTTTGATCCTCCCATATTTTTGCTCTCCTTGTGCCCCATTATAGCTACCAGCTCTATACTGTCAATACTCCGGCGAGATTAGCATATTTGCCCTTATTTTGCAATGAAAAAAGCCCTTTTGGGGGGCTTTACATGGAACTCGCGATTTCGCGAATCTGACGAGGATACATATGTGGCGGTACATGGAGGATTGCTACATTTCTTTCGGTAACTGAAATTTCGCTTACTTGAACCTTGGGTTCGCTATTTCTACTCACGGGGAATTTGAGGAGCCAGTATTTCCCGGGGCTCAATTTCCAGTTGGTGCATTCGCCATCGCGATTGCGCCTGGCGCACATAACTTCGCGCCAATTTCTATCCATCAAACGGATGCATCGGAAACCGGTAGTGTCAACGTCGAATTCCTTTTCGACGATCGGCTTCATGCCTCGCCCTCCACACAAAAAAGTCTACCAATAAATATATACTTATTATTTTTCTTTTGCAACCCCCGTCAAGGTTCGACCTTGAAGAGACCAACCCACATCTCACAAGACGATGATACGCGGATAATATAAAGAAAATAAAAAGCCCACTAACCGTGGGCTCGCTTGCCTCCTTGTATAGCGCGTAAAACATGTTCATCGCGGATATTGGGTTTATCTGCCCCACTAAGTTCTTCAACTTGCTCTCCGCCATCAGGACCGCCGTCGCCAGCAATAATCACTTCACAACGCCAACACCAGCGGACCACTTCACTGGTTTTTGTTAGACCGATACGAATGCGAGTGTTACAATTCTTGCAAACCAGTATTTTCCACTCAGTCCAGTCCCCATGGAATGCGAGGTATGTTTTCTGAATTTTGCCGCGATCACGAAGCCCGAGTCGCCGGGCTGCAAAGTAGGCCCATACCCAGTCAAACATGTTTGCCGGCCTCCTCTAAGAGCTCCTGATAAAAGCTTATAACACTCCCGTATCTTTTTTCAAGTTCTCTTCAATAATTTTTTTATATTCAAGCGCGCTCGGGCGGATGCGGCGTTCGAATGTTTTGTAATCAACAGCAACAAGGCCAAACCGCGGAGCGAACCCCCTTGACCATTCAAAATTATCTATAAGGGACCAGTAAAGATACCCGCGCACGTCAACTCCATCGCCCATTGCTTTTCTCATTATGGCTATATGATTTCGCAGAAAATCGGCGCGCTTTTCATCGTCTCTGTCAGCCAAACCATTTTCCGTTACATATATCGGCTTGCGATACCACCGAAGCCCGCGAAGAACATAATACAGCCCCTCGGGATATATCTCCCACCCAATATCGGTAACTGATTTATTTTTATTCCGCCCAAACCACCAGCTAATACGATTATGAAAATAATAATTGAGTCCGATAAAATCCTGATAGCGCATGATTCGGTTCAGGAAATAATAATTCCAAAAATAATCAGCAAATAATTTTAGGAGCCATGCGACTGGATTCCACCAGACAGCTTCAAAATAGATATTATTCTTAGCAATACCAACTTCCGCACCTGGCACGTATTTTTTAATAACCCGATATGCTTTTTTGTGAGCACAAACCAAGTGGCGAGTTACTGTGATATAACGCACTAGTGACCGCTTTTGTGGCGGCCATTCTCCCTTCAAATATGAATGCGAAGTATAGACTTCGGGTTCATTGAGTGTAATCCAGTGGCGCGCCGATAGACGTCCGACGTCTATACTAGACGTCGGACGTCTAGTTTCAAGTGCAACGACAATCTTTTCAACATAGCGGGCAAAATATTTCGGTGATTCTTTCCACTCCCACCCACCGCGATCCCGAAACCACAAGGGCAAAGTCCAATGCCATAGTGTCACAAATGGTTCAAGTCCCCGTTCGCAGAGCGCGCGGATTACCTCGCGATAGTGTTCGATTTCTTTCTCATCGAATTTTCCTTCTTCCGGTTCAATACGCGACCACTCGATAGAAAAACGGTGTGCATTGTGGCCAAGCGACTTTGCTATATCAAAATCCTCGCGAAAGCGATGATAGTGATCGCATGCGGCGCCAGAAACATAGTTGTGGTGATTAAGAAGCTCAAGGGCTATTTTAGCAAATGCCGGATCTTTGCGCTTCGCTTCAGCTTCTTTTGCAAGCCCAACTGCGTTTTTCTCTTCCCATTCAGACCAATCGTTGTGATTATTTCCTTCAACTTGATGCGCGGAGGTAGAAGCGCCAAAATAGAATTTCTGCTTGTCATCTCTTTCCATATAGTCTAGTATGGCGCTTAGAATACCTCGCAACAAGGAGGTGAGAAATGTCTTATCACAGCGCTGTCATCGGTTTTTCATATGGCGGCCGATGCGATGGCCCTGGCATAAGCAATGAAACACTCATACAACGATTGAAAGAAAAATTTCCGTATCTCTATAAGGGACCTCTCATCCTCCAATCTGAACTTGCTCTATGCATCCCGCGAGACGATCTCGCCAAAATGCATACGAAGCCCTTTGTCATAAGAGAACATCGCGCTGCCGGACAATCCTTGGATTCTTACGAAGTTGCCGCACAAGCAGTCGAGCATGTGCTCGAATCCAACTATTACCCTCTCTATATTCTTGCATATCCTTTTTTGCAACGGCCTCTTTGCGTCTGGCTCGTCCGTTCGCTCATACAAAAATACAATACGAGCGTTGTCCCGCTCTCGACAGGATGGATCCCAAGCGATCCTGCATCAGAAAAATGGTGGACGCGGCACCCACTATACACCGCGGCATACACCGCATGGCGCGCCTGCACTATCGCATAATAAAAAACCGCCGAAACTCATGTCTCGGTTTTTTTATTTTCTCTGGCAGAATACCCCGCAGCTTGCTACGGGGATTTCTATTTCTTCCTGTAACAGGGGAATTTTTCTCGAATGGCGGTCACAAAGTTGTCTTAATCTTATCTTCCACAATATCCCACATCTCCGGATGCCCTTGTTCGCGGAGCCAATACCACCATTCGACGCCCCAGAGATAAAATGTATCAAAACCTGACCTGGAGGCATATTCGAGCGTTTCTTTAAAATATTCCGGATCCATCGAGCGATACTGTTCCTCAAGAGTGGCATAGGGTATCCATTTATTGATCCACGGCTCACCTTGAAGCTCAATCACAACCATAGGCTTTTTGCCGGCAACAAACTCCGTGAAGCCGCGCTTCAGTCGAAAAAACCACGGAGGCAAAGGATATTCAAGCTCCCCAAGATATCCATTGAATACCCGCCGATACATTGTGGTACCGAATATGTCGCTCCGGCGCGCGGCGCGAATCCATATTGAGAGCTCGCCGGAATCAGTAACCATAACGGGACGCGAATCGAGTGAACGGACAAGCGCCAGTTCCCTGTCGATGCTTTCAGTGGAAAAATCGGGGCATTCCCCAAATGGCAGAAAGGGTTCATTTTCTACCTGCCATATTTTTATCGCAGATGAGTTTTTATATCGGTTTATAACAACCTCATCATACTTGAGAAGCGCTTCATCTTGCTCTTTCTCCGTAAGCTTAAACGCCCACACCGGTATATGGCATTCGGGCCAGCGTGGGACTTTTCTTCCGATAACAAATACCAACTCGGCGTTTCTCCTCTCCGCTTCCTCGACCTGCCAATCAATGCTCGAAAAATCAAATTTCCCCCTCTCGCCCTCGATATTGTTCCAGTAAGCGCCGATGCGGACATGCCGTATACCCAAATCATCAAAGATCGCGGCATATACTGTTCTCGGATCCAGACCAAATACTTGCGCTTGAAACGGTGAGAAAGTTACGCCGTATATTTTTGGCTTGAGCACCGGCGCTCTCCACACAAAATACACCCCGATAAAAACAGCAAGGATAATAAGTATGCCTGCGATTTTTAAAATTTTTCGGAGAACCCTCCACAACACGCCTCGCATGATGCTATGAATACAAAAGACTATAAAAACCGACCCCGATGAGCACAATACCGGTTATTTTATAGAGGAGAACATGGGCATCAAAAGACTCTTTTAGGATATACGGCAAACGCCTGCTCAACAGATACACAACGGCAAAAACAAATAAAAATTCGAACCCGCGCATAGCGCTCACGACACTCTCGTTGCCGAGGGAAACCGCATAATTGAGAACCAAAAACGCGATTGCGCCGAGCACTTTATTGAAAAGAAGAATCCCGCCGGACGACACGCGGAGCGTACGCACTGATGAAAAAATGCTTGCGCGAAACGCGGGTACAAAAAGCATGAGGAGGGATGCAAGAAAACTCCCCATCCGCATCCAGATAAAACCGGGGAAAAATGGGGCACGGCTATATACTACCTTTGAGAGCTCGAACATCGACCCCATGGCGATAGCCGACAACAATGCAACGAAAAGGATAAATCCGTTAAACCGACTCTTCCCTCGCCTGCCCATATCAAATGAAATCAAAAGCCCGCCTACAACAAAAAAGAATATAGCAAGAAGTTCCGCACGCGGCGGAGGCATCCTGTCTGTAAAATATGAAATACCAAGCGTAACAAGCGGGGTCAGCGCGCCTATAAGCGGCACTACACGCGATGCCTCCCCGTATCGGAGAGCCGTGTAGAGAAAAAGGAGTGAAGCGAGAAACACCCCGCCTGCAAGAAACGCAAAGAGAGTGGTCGTAAAAGAGAGAAACGAAAACCCAAACGGAATCAAAATGAGTACGCCGATACTTGCAATACCCGTATAAAATGCAAACGCGAGCGGATTTGTTACCCGCCCGCGCAGGAGTATTTTATCAATAACGGATGCAAGTGCGCTTAAAAAATAAGAGCCGATCGCAAGCGGTATCCAAAGCATGCCCTTAGTATAGCACCCTTGACTCAAAACAGCTTAGGCGGTACGCTCGCAGATAGTTGGGAGGCGCGTATGCAGGTGATGATGGATGAGATACGGCGCACCGCCGCAAATCTCAAAGAAAGTGAATTTGCCTATCGCATACGATTTGGCGGCATATATTATTTTGCCTACCACACGCAAACAGCACACCGCGGTCAAAAAATCACAGTCGTCCTGCCGCTCAAGCTTGACAACAGCTTGCTTTTCTTTGACAACCACCTCACCGAAACAGAGCTCCTCGAGAAGCTTAAGGAGCAGTAGAACGAGGATGGGAAATAAAGATTTAAGATCCGCGAAACACATGCGGATCTTTTTTTATCCCGCTAGAACATGTCTGAAAACCCTATCCTTGCTGCGGCAGTGGATTTTTGACTGCGACTCGGAGTTCCTCCTCAACGTATTTCCGATACGTTTCGTCGTCCACTCGATCGCCTCGTCTTAAAAATCCACTGCCTCGTATCCAAAAGCGGGTTTTCAAACATGCTCTAGGGATAATACCCCGCTGCTCTCCGTTTAGGACAATCACGCAGGGTATTAAAGTAGACTCCATATGGCCAACATCGAATGTTGGCCATATGGAGTCTCACGGGCTTCCGCCGCTACATTAGACCCCGCGTGAATTTCTAACGGGATTTATCCGCCTTCGCAGAAGACTGTAGGCGTAAGCCTACAGATGAATGCGAATGGTGGACCTGCCGAAGCTCAAAGAGCGAAGGAGGGTGCTTTGGCGGATTCCGCCTAAGAAATGAAGGTAAGCCTCTGTGGAGGCTTCATTTAGCTTTCGGAGTTTTACGCATTCGCCTGCGCCACTCTTCGATTTTTTTATGATCTCCTGAGAGTAGGACCAATGGGACGCGATATTTTTTGCTTTTGTACGTTATAACCTCCGGACGCGTATATGCAGGTACGCCAACGCCGTAGCGTGCGCCTTCAAGCGACCCAGCTTTACCAAGCACTCCCGGAATATGACGCACTATTGCATCTACCACCGCCATCGCAGGTAGTTCTCCACCCGTGAGCACATACGGACCAATCGAAACTTCCTCTGCTTTCAATATTTTTTTAACACGCTCATCAATCCCCTCATAATGCCCCGCAATTAGCACCAAGTGAACAGTGTTAAGTGATAGGTGTTTAGCCATCTTACTCGTAAATTTCTTGCCTGCCGCAGACAGTATAATAACTTTTCTCTTATCACTTCCCACTTTCCACTTAACACTTCCGTGCGCTTTCAAAATCGGCTTCGCCTTCATCACCATCCCCGGTCCACCTCCGTAAGGTTTATCGTCTGCTTTATTATGTTTGTCGTTCGTAAAACGGCGAATATCGATAATATTAATGGAAATAAGTTTTTTCACTTGCGCGCGCTTCAAGATAGACGTATTAAAATACGCTTCGCATGCTTCAGGAAAAAGAGTAAGTATTGTAAACCGCATAGTTGTATTTTAACAAATAAACCCCGCCCAGGGCGGAGTTTATTTGGATAGTAATCAAACCCCAACAAAAGATATATATCTTTCACGGGGCACGTGATTAGAGATTCAAATCACTCAAATCATCTATCTCTTTTTTCTGTGGCTCGTGGCGCCCCCCTTCCGGCTCTTCAATCTTGAGATTGACGCGGGCGTTGTGTTTCATCCCAACAACGCGAAGGAGCGTCCGAAGCGCCTTGGCAGTGTTTCCGTTGCGACCGATGATCTGACCCATGTTCGCGGGGTTTACTTTGAGCGAGAGGAGCACTCCCATCTCATCAACCCTGCGGTCGATCTTTACGTCTTCCGGATTGTCTACCAGAGACTTCACCACGTACTCGAGAAAATCCCTGTCGGCTGTTTCTGAGACCATAGTGTTTCGTGAATTCAGAAATAATGACCTTTCAAACTATTGCTTGGAGCATAGCAGAAAAGGGGGCACCTGGCAAGTCCCGTAGTAGAAAATCGCATTACAAATCTTTGTGCTATAGATTGTATTATAAAAACCGGTATTTCTTTGCTTTTTGCAAGGTTTGAGAGGAAAAGTATGGATTTGCAATAGCACAATGCGATTTTTCACTACGGGGCAAGCCCCGTTACCACCAAAGCCTAGTACGGCTTATTTTGGCGATTTGCGAAGCAGGTTACGAACAGTGTCGGATGTCTTGACCCCTTTTGAAAGCCAATACTCAACGCGGTCGCGTTTTATCTCTACACGCTTTTTGCGCGCATCATACGAGCCAAGATATTCCGTTATTTTGCCCGATTGCGGGCCTCGTTTGGATTCAATCAACACGACCCGGTAACTGGGGTCGTTTTTCCTGCCAACTCGTTTCAGTCGAATCGTAAGCATAGGGATGATATTAATGTGTTACTCACATTCTGTCAAGAACAAAAACATCGATTTTTATGCGCTCACTCCATATTAAATGGGTCGTAAGAATTCTTCCCCCCTTTCCATTCTTTACGCTCATTAACTAGATACCCACACAATTCTTTTAACGCTAGCGTCAGCATTGCACTACATTCCTTTACATCCTCTGCCGCAGGAATAAGATAGAGAACTGGGCTACTCCACACTCGCGTACAATTAACAAACTGGCCTTTTCTGGAAAAATTAGAGCGATCCTTTTGTTCTGCGCACGCTGGACCACCATACACAACAGTTGGGAAATATTGTTTATTGCCAAGCCTATACTGATACTCAGAGTTAACATATAAATCAGGCAAGCTGTAAAGATTTGATATATATGTTTTTAGATTTGCAGCAATCGCGTACCCCGCATCAAAAGCAAACAGACCAAATCTAAAAGATCTCTCGAAATGAAACAAGCCATGTACATCTGTTACGACTTCCTCAACACGATAAGACCGATGGATCGCATCTAGAGGAAAACCGTTAATATATTGAGCATATAAAATAACGGGCATGCCCGACACTGGCTCTCCAGTAACACCATCTCTTACAACACCCTTAATGTCTGGAACATAACTGACGCTGTCCCATACAAACCATGTAACAAATAACAATAATATGCCGACAATGCATAACAGTACCCACGAGAATACCGATAATATTTTTTTTATCATACGAGTTATATGATCGCCTTGCTTAATTGTAATACAAAAACTAATCTAAGCTTACCAGCTCCGTTGCCTCTTCAAATTTAATCGAAAGAACGCGCGAGATTGCATCCTCCCCCTGCGTAACTCCATAAAGGACACCGCATCTGCGCATCGTTTCGCGATTATGCGTGATGACGACAAGTTGCGTTTTTTTCGAAAGCTCTGCGAGCATATCGCCATAGCGCTGTGAGTTTGCTTCGTCAAGCGCGGCGTCTGTTTCATCGAGCACTAAAAATGGCGGCGGATTCACGGTAGACATTGCAAACAGAAGTGCGACAGACGTGAGCGCGCGTTCCCCACCAGAGAGCATATCGAGAGAACGAAGACGTTTTCGCGGAATATCGAGCGAGATTTCAAGCCCACCTTTTTCTTCGACTTCCTCTTCATCTATTATTTTTTTCGACGGCTTGATATAAACAAGCTCCGCTCGCCCGCCGCCGAATACCCTTTTAAATATGGAAAGAAATTCCTTGTTGATTTTTTCGAGCCCCTTGGCAAATTTTTCTTTGAGTTTTTCAGCAAGCTCATCCATTAATTCCTCGAGTGATTTTTTTGCGCGCGAGAGGTCTTCAAGCTCGCGCGAGAGAAACTCCTCACGGTGAGTCGCCTCCTCAAATTCTTGAATAACCGTGCGGTCAATCCCTCCCGCTTCCTCAAGCTTGATGCGAAGGCGCTCGACTCCGCGCATGAGCTGGGTTCTTTCGGCATCATTCCGAAACGGCTCTGCCTCACCACTTCCCGACAAAACCGCGTTGTCAGCGATAAACCGGTCGAGCTCTTCTTTGCGAATCTTATATCGCTCTTCTTCAAATTCAATCTCACGAAGCTGTTTGCGAACCTCTTCAAGTTCGCGCTCTTCATCGCGGATGCGCCGTTCGCGCTCGCGGAGATCAACCATAATATCTTCGCGCACCGCCTCATCATCTTCTTTTTTCGACTTGAGACCCACGAGCTCCTGCTCAAGTTTCCGCAATTCCGCTACAAGCGCGGTCTTTTTTTGTATCAATGTTTCGTCCGGCGAAGCATCCCCCTTACCCGAACAAAGTTTCAAAAGAGACTCAAGCCGAATTTTGATATCGTGGAGACCCGAGCGCAAACTTTCAAAGCTATCTTTATCGGCAAGACCAGAAACAAAACGATGTAATTCATCGAGCTCGCTCACGACAGACGGCAAAGACACGGCCTCGCCTGTTTCTTTTATCCCCGACAGGAGAAGCCCCTCTATTTTACCAAGTTCACGATCAAGCGAGCGCCGCTTTTCTTCGAGCTCGTCAAGCGTGCGCTTGAATTCGGTACGCCCGGGTACGCGCGCAAACTCTCCTTCTTCTTTTTTAATTTCATCTTGGAGCGCGTGGATCGCTTCTTCTTTTTCTTCTTTTGTAGAAACAAGTGGCGTTTTTTTTGAATTAAAATTATCGGCGAGCACTCCGAGAGAAGCTCCTTCGCGTTCGGCGTACTTCAATGACTGCTCGCGAAGCTCCTCGGCGTAATGCTCGTGCGCCTTCATTTTTTCTGCTTGCGATCTTAAATATTTTACATGCGGAGTAAGTTCTCTTCGCTGGGCATCCACCTGTTTCATATTGACATCTACTTCGGCGAGCTTCCGCTCGGCCTCCCGCGCCTTCATATGAAACTCTCGCAGCCCAAGCGCTTCTTCAACCATTTCCTGCCGTTCAAGCGGGCTCGCCCATAAAATCCTGTCCACCTCGCCCTGCGAAATCACATGATGCTGGGTCGCGCCGAGACCAACGCGAGACAAAAGCTCATAGATATCTTTGAGGCGCACAGCCGAGCCGTTCAATATATATTCGTTTGTCCCGTCGCGTAGCACCCGGCGCGAGATAATAACATCCTCAAACTCAAACGGAAATTGCTTTTTTGAATTATCAAAAACAAGTTTTACCTCCGCTCGTCCAAGACGAGAGGCTTTTTCAGAGCCGCTAAAAATAAGATCCTCCCCTTTTTTTCCTCGAAGAGACTTCATCGACTGCTCTCCCAACACCCAGCGGATTGCCTCAACTACATTTGATTTGCCGGCCCCATTCGGCCCTACAACACCGGTAATCGGCGTTTGGAACTCAAAAACCGTGGTCTTCCCGAATGACTTGAAACCGGAGAGTGTAAGATTCTTGAGATACATAATTTAATATGCCGACGGGTACGCTATTTCTGAAGCCACTCTTTTGTTTCGAGTGCTTTGCGAGCCGCTTCAACCTCTGCTTCCTGTTTTGAAAGCCCGGTGCCCTCCGCTACAAGCGTATTGCCAAGATACACCCCAACTTGGAATCTTTTTTGATGATCAGGCCCAACTTCTTTTATAACGCGGTAGCTGGGAGTAACACCAAGCTTGTCCTGCGCTTCTTCCTGAAATGAGCTTTTTGGATCTCTCCACAAGCGCTTTTCAAGAACTTCTCCGAGCCGCGAGATAAGTACGTGGTGGATAAAATCCTTGCAAACATCGTACCCCTGGTCGAGATACAGTGCACCAACAACCGCTTCAAATGCATTTGCAAGAATATAATGGCGGGCGCGGCCTGTGTCTTTTTTCTCTCCGCGCGACAAAAGAAGAAAATCATTGATACCGAGAGGACCCGCAACTAGAGCCAACATTTCTGCGTTGACAAGAGCGGCGCGGAGCGACGTAAGCTCGCCTTCCGGTTTGTCGGGATATATGTCAAACAAGTGCTCGGTTACAATCAACTCGAGCACCGCATCCCCCAAAAACTCAAGCCGCTCGTTATGCCCAACGCTGAAACTGGGATTTTCGTTGAGATACGACCGATGCGTAAGCGCTTGTATGAGAATATCTTTTTGCTTGAACGAAATGCCTAATTTTTCTTCAAGTGCGTGTGTATCGATAGTCATATTTTTGAAAAAATCGCGCGGATATCTTCGTACATGCGAAGTCCCGCAAGATCATCTTTTTTAAACCACTCGGCGCCGTCAAGGCCGCCCGTAGCTTTTAAATGCAAATCTTCCTGCGCGGTCGAACCTAGAAAAAAAACAACGCGCCTCCGCACGGGACCCTTTTCGGGATCATGCGCGACATATTGATTTTCGCAGATTTTTTTCGTAAGCTCGAGCTCCCTAAAACCAAGCTCTACCATGACCGCGCGCTTCGCTCCGTCTTTTTCATCCTCATCCTCTGTAATGCGCCCCTTGGGAAGCGTCCAATACCCAAAAACGTCATGCACAAGCGCTATGTGATCTCCGCGCATGACAACCGCTCCGCCTCTTCGTTCAATGGGAAGTTTTTCGAGCTCCTCGGGATTGAGTTTTTTCGACGACTCGTCTTTCCCGGGCTCGCCAAGTTCCCGGTAAACAGTCCCCAAAACGCCGTTCACGAATTTGCCGGAATTCTCCCCGCCAAATGTCTTGGCGAGTTCGATAGCTTCGTTAATCGCAACCTTCGGAGGAACATCTTTGTAATTACCGAAAAGAAGTTCCCAGAGTCCGATCCTCAGAACGTTGCGGTCAACAATCGCAATTTTTTCGAGTGGCCACTCGGGCGCGGCATGCTGTACGATTTTGTCGAGTTCTGCTTTTTTCTCAATGACGCTCTTCGTAAGAGCCAGAGAAAAGTCTTTGCTTTCAAGCCCCGGCCCAAATTCATCCATAATCCGGTCGAGGATAGCAACAATCTTATCCGGCTCTGTATAGCCGTTGAAATCCCACTCGTAGAGAGCCTGCATCGCGAGTGATCGCGCAAGATGTCTAGATGCCATAGTAAGCTAGATGTGAAAGAACCGTGATGATTGTGGATAGTGGACCAAACTACTTTCGTGAAAGGTCGCCCGCATCAAGCGGCTTATCTTTCGCCGCTGTCTCTTCCTGCGCCTGGAGTTCCCGCGCCTTTTGCTTTTTCTCTTTTTTGGAGAGTTTTGCCATCACATCGATGACCTGCCGCCCTTCGTATTTGCCGCAGTTAGAACAGACCATGTGAGGGAGAATGCGGTTGCCGCAATGACTGCATTTGGCAAGGTTAACCCGCCGCAAGGCGTGATGTGACCTCCGATTGCCGGTATGAGACCTTGTATGACGCATACGAACTGTCATGCCCCGAGAGTATCATAATCCTTGAATATACGCAACAAAACGGTCTTCGTGGTATAATTATGCCATGGCAAACGTACCATTGCCTCCGGAAAGCACAGGAGAACAGCTTCTTTACCAAATAATGGAAGCGGCAGAGAAAGAGCGCGCCTCGGATATTCACATCGAGCCGAAAGGAGATGAGGTCATTGTGCGGCTTCGCATTGACGGTATTTTGAAAGAAATTGCGCGGTTTGAAGTCGCATTTTTGGAGCCGCTCGTCTCGCGCCTCAAAGTAATGGCACAGCTCGACATCACGGCGCACGCGACACCGCAGGAAGGACATTTTGAATGGATCAGCCAAATTATTTCCGAAGGGAATAAACAGCTCGTACTCGACGTACGCCTCTCGTCATTTCCGACAATTTACGGCGAGGTCATCGTCATGCGCCTGCTTAACCGCATCGAACTCCTGATCCCGCTCTCAAAGCTCGGGCTTAACCAGCACGACAAAACACTCGTCGAGAAACTCATCCGCTCTCAATACGGCATGATCCTTGCGTCGGGTCCTGCAGGATCCGGCAAAACAACGCTCCTCTATTCAATCCTTACATTGCTTGCGACACCAGAAAAAAATATCGTTACGCTCGAGGACCCGGTCGAGTATCATTTGAAAAATGTTCGGCAAAGCCAAATTCATCCGGAACGCGAGTTTACTTTTGAATCGGGTATGCGTTCCATTCTCCGCCAAGACCCGGATATCGTCATGATTGGAGAAATCCGCGACCCTACGACAGTTGAAGCGGCAATTCAAGCATCGCTGACCGGCAGGCTCCTTCTGTCGACGCTTCACGCAAACTCAAGCATCGGCACCATTGCACGCCTTATCGATATGAAAATAGACCCCGCGCTTATCGCCTATTCGCTTGAGGGGATTATTGCACAGCGCCTTCTTCGCAAGGTGTGCCAAAGTTGCAAACAATCCTACACGCCGGACGCGCACTCACTTCAAATGCTCGGCATTGAAAAAGACTCTGCTGAATTCATAAAAGGCGCTGGGTGCACGGCTTGCCAAGGAACCGGATACTACGGCCGCACGGGTATTTTTGAAATCCTTCTCATTGATAACGACTACCGAAAGATGATTGTCGAGCGCAGCCCGATTGAAGATATCACAGCGCTTGCGAAAGAAAAAAAGCTCCACACGCTCCGCGAAGACGCACTCGATAAAGTAACACAAGGTCAATCAACTATTGAAGAACTCTTGCGGATTTCGGTGTAAGTGATATTCTCTTGGTAGATCTGTATCGGAAGGAGGGAATCCGCATGCGACTATTGCGTCGCATTTCTCAATGGTTTGACGAGGCGGCGAGCTTGGAAAGAGAGGAGCACACATACGAATGCGAGCTCGAGTATGTGAAGGGTTATCTCGGCGATAAGCCGAAAGAAAAACTCATGAGTCTACTCACTCGAGAACAACAATATCGCCTTACGCTCGAAGAGATAAAGTCCATCGCGGCTTCAGGTCGCGATCATTATTATGCAAATTCTTATGCGAATGCCACACTGCGTCAAATCGAGAATATGTGTAATGACCTAATCGATCCTCAAAAAGAACCCGAGCTCACACCGTGAGCTCTTTTTTTAGCCACGTAGCGGCTCTAAATCAATTTTGTACAAAATGACTTCCGATGAATATCCGAAAGCCCATAGGCAAGGATCGCTTTGCGGTGCGCGAGCGTGCCGTATCCTTTGTGGACCGCAAAATTATACCGCGGATATTTTTTGTGGAGCCGTTTCATTTTTCGGTCGCGCGTTACTTTCGCGATAATCGATGCCGCCGCAATCAGCGGTATTTTTTCATCCCCTTTTATAATAGTCCGCTGGCGATAGCTAGGCGGAGCGTATATCCCACCGTCGAGAAGGACGAGCTCTAAAGTTATCGGAAATTTTTTAAGAAGCCGCGCGATCGCTTTTTTAGTAACGCGCGAGAGGCCGTATGAATCAATGTGCGACGATGGCACGGATATAAACCGACATATCGCATTTTTGCGCAGTATTCGATACCACCTCTCCCTCGCCCTCTCCGTAAGCTTTTTTGAATCGCGAATACCGCGAAGAAGCCGCGGAGATATTCCCGCAACTGCGCCGATAACCATGGGTCCCGCAAGCGGACCCCTCCCAGCTTCATCGATACCTACTGTAATTTTTTTCCAACTCATACTGTTTTTCTAAATTATAGAATAAAAAAAGCCCGAATGTTACTTCGGGCAATCGCGCTTCTGCGCTTTTGTGGCAATTATCGATAAACACATCGCGATATACCGTAAATGCATTGCTACCTCGCAATGAAGTGATTTTCCTCGCCCACCATTACTGTAACTATCAGCCAGCGACTGAATCATCCGAGCAAGCTCCCGAGTAGAGAAACGTCTATATCTGGGGACGTCTGCCGCAATTTCTTTTAATTCACCTGTGATAATCTCAACCAGACGGGAAGCGCGGGCAGGAGGACAATCAACGCACGGCACTGAAATTAAATCAAGAACATCTTCAATGATACGATCTGCCTTTTGTGGAAATTTTTCCGATATCATTGAATACCTCCGTTATATACAATAGCACACTGCCATCCACTTGTCGAGCGTATACGCAAGCGCTTTTGCGGCTTACGAATTTGAGCTACAATATTTGTGTGAAATTTGTCCATCTTCATGTCCATTCGCATTACTCTTTGCTTGATGGCCTCTCAAAAATTGATGCACTCGTCGCAAAAGCGGTCGAGCTTGAAATGCCCGCGCTTGCGCTCACCGACCATGGAAATCTCTACGGCGCAATCGAGTTTTATCAAAAAGCGACGAAGGCCGGCATCAAGCCGATTCTCGGCATGGAAACATATATCGCGCGAAGAGGACTCCACGACAAGGTTACGGGCATTGACGACAAGCGATATCATTTGACGCTTCTGGCTATTTCAAACGACGGGTGGAAAAACCTGATTCAACTCGCGACAATCGCGCATCTCGAAGGATTTTATTATAAACCGCGCGTTGATAAAGAAATTCTCGCGAAGCATTCGAAGGGATTGGTCGCGCTCTCGGGCTGTATGGGCGGCGAAATCCCGCGAGCGCTTCTCTCGGGCGAAGAAGAGCGCGCACGCGAAATTCTCGAGATATACAAAAATATATTCGGGTGGGAAAATTTTTATATCGAGCTCTCACACCATCCGCATATTCCGAATCACGAGAAACTCCAGGGTATGCTACGCGACCTTGCGAAAAAGACGCGTACACCAGTCGTCGCAACACAGGATATTCACTACACAAATGCCGACGACGCACCCGCACAAGATGTGCTTCTTGCAGTCCAGACAAACACGCGGCTTGACGATGATGATCGCCTTACGATGAAACACGACAACTTTTCATTTCGCTCGGGAGAAGAAATGTCAAAACTATTTGCAGACCTCCCTGAAGCGGTCGAAAACACCGCGCGCATCGCAGAACGCGCCCATGTAGAAATCCAGCTCGGAGTTCTCCAGCTTCCTCAATTCCCCCTCCCCGAAGGAGAAACGGCTAACTCATATCTCCGGCGCATGGCGTACCAAAACCTGCCGAGACGCTATCCGGACGCGCCCGAAGAAGCGGAAAAACGGCTTGAGTACGAGCTCGGCGTCATTCAAAAATCGGGATTTACGGAATATTTTCTCATTGTCCAGGATTTCGTAAACTGGGCGCGCCAGCAGGGCATCATCGTCGGCCCCGGGCGCGGGTCGGCGGCGGGTTCTATTACCGCATACGTCCTCGGCATTACCAATGTCGACCCCGTGAAATACAACCTTCTTTTCGAGCGTTTTATGAACCCGGAGCGTATCAGCCCGCCGGATATCGATCTTGATTTTGCAGACACCCGCCGCGATGAAGTCCTTGAATATGTCGCGAATAAATACGGGCGTGATCGCGTCGCACAGATTATTACATTTGGAACAATGGCGGCACGCGCGGCGATCAGAGACACTGGGCGCGCTCTCGGCATCCCGCTTGCTTTCTGCGATCAGGTAGCAAAAATGATTCCCTTTAACCCAAACCAGGGGCAAAAAGAAAATTATCTCAAAGAATGCATTAAGTCGGTTCCGGAGTTAAAAAATCTCTACGAACAGAACGAGGAAGGCAAACGGCTGATTGATGCCGCAATGAAATTGGAAGGTGTTGTGCGCCACGCCTCCACACATGCCTGCGCAGTCGTGATCACCAAAGATCCGCTTACCTCAATCGTCCCCTTGCAATACGCGAGCGGGCGGGAAGGCGAAAAAGAATCAATCGTAACGCAGTTTGAGATGCACGCGATTGAAGACCTCGGGCTTCTCAAGATGGATTTTCTTGGGCTTTCGAACCTTTCTATTATTGAGGAGACAATCAAGCGCATTAAAAAACTGCACGACGCAGATATCAATATAGATACAATCACGCCCGATGACCCGAAAGTTTTCAAAACGCTCGCCGATGGAAAGACAGTCGGTGTCTTCCAGCTTGAAGGATCGGGCATGACACGCTTTTTGAAAGAATTAAAACCCACGGACTTTGAAGACATCATCGCAATGATTTCGCTCTATCGCCCGGGGACGCTTGATGCAGGCATGATCCCCCACTATATCGAGCGGAAGCACGGCAAAGAAAAAGTTACCTATCTGCACCCAAAGCTTGAGCCGATTCTTGCACGCACTTACGGCATCATGCTGTATCAGGAACAGCTCATGCAGGCGGCTCAAGCGCTTGCGGGCTTTACGCTCCCCCAAGCAGATACGCTCCGCAAAGCAATCGGTAAAAAAATCAAAAAACTCCTCCACGAACAGCAGGAAAAACTTATCGAGGGCGCTGTACAAACTATCGGCTCGCGGCGAATCGGAGAGGAATTTTGGAAACTTGTTGAGCCATTCGCGCGATACGGTTTCAACCGCTCACATGCGGCAGGATACGCAACAATTGCCTACCAAACGGCATGGCTCAAAACCTACTACCCCACGGAATTTATGGCATCGCTTCTAAATTCCGACTCGAAAAATATCGATCGTATTTCATTCCTTGTTGGTGTATGCGAAAACGAAGGCATCAAGATTCTCCCGCCCGATGTCAACGAATCGCGCGCCGGCTTTGCGGTGAGCGCAGATCGGACAATCCGCTTCGGACTTGCCGCCACTAAAAATGTCGGCACCGATGTTGTCGCAACGATTGTCGGGGAACGCGACAAAAACGGACGCTATACCTCGCTCACGAACTTTATCGACCGCATCTGGAGCAAAAATCTCAATAAACGCTCGCTCGAATCGCTGACAAAATCAGGAGCGCTCGATTCGTTCGCCGAGCGAAATTCCATCCTTTCAAATATGGACCATATCCTCGATTACTCGCGCGAATCGCACTCGACTCCGGAAGACCAGCATTCGCTCTTTGGGCTTATCACAGATAAATCTTCGATCCCGACCCTTAAGCTCGCCGTCGTAGCGCCAGCCTCACAAGACGAAAAGCTCACATGGGAAAAAGAACTGCTTGGTCTTTTTGTTTCAGGGCACCCGCTTGAAAAATTTGAGCGCCAAATGGGCTCCGCAAAATCAATCAAGCTCATCAAAGAAAAGGGGGCAAATAAAAATGTAAAAATTTACTGCATGCTTTCGGCGGTCAAACGCATTTTGACAAAAAAGGGCGAACCTATGGTATTCTTAACATTACAAGATAGGAGCGATAAAATAGAAGGAGTCGCATTCCCCCGCACACTCGCCACATATGGCCACCTCTTGCAGCCCGAAAACTACGTGATTATCGAGGGTACGGTTAACGAACGAAACGGCGTCCCAAGCGTTATTTGTAATAAAATAGAACAACTCACCATATAAATGCCTGATAACGAAAAATCGAATCTTGACCAAAAGCGCCATTCGCTGGCGCATCTTTTGGCAATGGCGGTACTGAAAAAATATCCAAAAGCAAAGCTCGGAATTGGCCCTACAATTGAGGACGGCTTTTACTACGATTTTGACTTGGGCAAGAAAACGTTTTCGGAAAGCGATCTCAAAGAATTTGAGAGCACAATGCGCGAGCTTGTAAAATCCAAGCTCGATTTCAAGGGTAAAAAAATTACGCCGCAGGCGGCAAAAAAGTTTTTCAAAGACCAGCCGTTTAAATTTGATCTTATCAAAGAATACAGCGCGGCAGGAAAAGAGCTTACGGCGTATGAGACCGGCTCATTTACCGATCTTTGCAAGGGCGGACACGTCAAAAACACGTCAGAAATAGATCCTGCATCGTTTACGTTGACGCGAATCGCAGGAGCTTACTGGCACGGGGATGAAAAAAACCCACAACTCCAGCGAATCTACGCCGTTGCATTTGATTCGAAGGAGGAGCTTGCAAAACACCTCGCGTTTCTCGAGGAAACGCGCAAACGGGATCACAAAAAACTCGGGATTGATCTTGATCTCTTTACTTTTTCAGACCTTGTTGGGCCAGGGCTCCCGCTCTGGACTCCAAAAGGGACACTCTTGCGCACTATTCTCGACAATCAGATCTGGGAACTCCGTAAAAAACAAGGTTATGAAAAAGTAGAAATCCCTCATATTACAAAAAAAGACCTCTACGAAAAAAGTGGCCATTGGGAAAAATTCAAAGATGAACTTTTCCGTATAAAAACGCGAGAGGGGCACGACCTTGCGATGAAGCCTATGAACTGCCCACATCATACGCAAATCTTCGCGCGGAGACAGTGGAGTTACCGCGAACTCCCTCAACGATACGCAAACACCACAATGGTATACCGTGACGAACAATCGGGCGAACTTGCGGGCCTTTCACGTGCGCGTTCAATCACCCAAGACGATGCTCATGTATTCTGCCGCCTTTCCCAGACTAAAGATGAACTGCTAAAAATTTGGGATATCATTCATGAATTCTATGGCACATTTGGTTTTATATTGCGCCTGCGGCTTTCATTGCATGATCTAAAGCAGTCTGAAAAGTACTTAGGCGATCTTAAGCGCTGGAAAGAAGCTGAAGATATTTTACGTGACGTCGCTAAAACCAAAAAAGCAGAATATGTTGAAGCGCCAGGGGAAGCTGCATTTTACGGACCAAAACTCGACTTTTTGGCAAAAGATTCACTGGGGCGCGAATGGCAAGTCGCAACAATTCAACTTGATATGAATATGCCTGAACGG
>Ga0209541_10006173_pt1 | contig 20579 bp, 24 predicted proteins | sample RifCSPlowO2_01_FD_184027 | JGI IMG/M metagenome (GOLD analysis project Ga0209541, IMG submission 184027) | Groundwater microbial communities from Rifle, Colorado - Rifle CSP2_plank lowO2_0.1 (SPAdes) (version 2) | ecosystem: Environmental > Aquatic > Deep subsurface > Groundwater | place... | reverse complement strand
CCGCATGGACCCGGCCCCGGCCAATGCCCGTCGCGATCTGTTTGAGGCCATGAAACAGATAGCGGAGACCGGACAGGGTCCTGAAGAGCAGATAGCCAGCATGGGGTGCTCGATCAAATGGCGCAAGAACCGGTGATTGGTGATTGGTGATTGGTGATTGGTGATTGGTGATTGGTGACAAAATGATAAACCAGTGGATTTTGATTTCCAGTCTCTGAACTTCATTAACGAATCACTTCTGAACCCCATTAACGAATCACTAATTAGTAGTCACCAATCACCAAGCTGCTTGCCCGGATGCGGCCACTGAGCGAGAATGCACGGCTTGCTCTGTACGTCGTTGTCCATAACCAGATAATCGTAAACTTGTGGAGAGATAAATGCTGTCCAGGTGTGAACTTGCCAATGCCATTCGTGCATTAAGTATGGATGCAGTGGAGAAGGCCAATTCCGGTCATCCGGGCGCCCCAATGGGCATGGCGGATATTGCCGAGGTCTTGTGGAATGATTTTCTGCGTCACAATCCTGCCAACCCCCACATTGGGTGGATCGGGACCGGTTCATTATGTCCAACGGCCATGGCTCGATGCTGTTGTATTCAATCCTGCATCTCACCGGTTATGACCTGTCCATGGATGAAATCAAACGCTTCCGTCAGTTACACTCCAAAACGCCTGGCCATCCTGAATATGGTTGTGCGCCCGGAATTGAGACGACCACCGGGCCGCTGGGTCAGGGACTGGCCAATGCAGTCGGGATGGCAATTGCCGAGAAAAATCTGACCGCTGAATTCAATCGGGATGAATTTGATATCGTAAATCACTACACCTATGTCTCGGTCGGCGATGGCTGTCTCATGGAAGGGATCTCGCACGAGGCCGCATCTTTGGCCGGCACACTCAAACTCGGCAAATTGATCTGTATCTATGACAGCAACCAGGTCTCCATTGATGGTGATGTGCGGGGCTGGTTCACGGATGACACCGCAAAACGCTTCGAAGCATACCATTGGCACGTAGTCCGGAATGTCGACGGTCATGATCCCGGACAGATCAAAAAAGCCCTGCGCAAGGCGCGCAAGGTTACGGACAAACCGAGTTTCATCTGCTGTAACACCATCATCGGCCGGGGTGCGCCGAATAAACAAGGCAAGGCCTCCTGTCATGGTGCACCTCTCGGCAAGGACGAAATTGTCCTGGCGCGTAAACAGATCGGCTGGCAATACGGCCCGTTTGTGATTCCGGATGAATATTATGCTGCATGGAATGCCAGGAAACGCGGCAAGCGGATCGAAAAGCAATGGAATACAAAATTCCAGGCTTATAAACAGAAATATCCTGAACTTGCTGCAGAGTTTGAGCGGCGCATGCATATTTGAGCGGCGCATGCATATGCAATTGCCGGCTGCGTGGGAAACAACCACCAGTGCATTCATCAGCAAGTGTGCAGAAAAGTCCGAGAACATTGCCTCACGCAAGGCTTCGCAGAATACGATCGAAGCCTATGCCCCGGTATTGCCGGAACTGATCGGTGGTTCGGCGGATTTGACCGGCTCCAATCTCACCACCTGGTCAGGATCAAAGGTCATTAACGGATCCGGTGATTATGGAAATTACCTGTATTATGGTGTGCGTGAATTCGGCATGACCGCCATTAATAGCGGTATCGCACTGCATGGTGGTTACATTCCCTATGGCGGTACCTTCCTGATGTTCTCGGAGTATGCCCGTAATGCCTTGCGCATGGCGGCCTTGATGAAGTTGCGCAATAGGCGGCCTTGATGAAGTTGCGCAATATTCTGGTCTTTACCCACGATTCCATCGGTCTGGGTGAAGATGGTCCCACACATCAGGCGGTGGAACAGGCCGCGACATTACGGCTCATGCCGAATATGTCGGTGTGGCGGCCGTGTGATGCGATTGAAACGGCGGTTGCATGGAAATCAGCCATAGAAAAGAAAACCGGTCCAACGTCATTATTGTTATCAAGACAAAACCTTAAACATATTCTGCGCACGGATGAACAGATCAATAATGTCCAGCGCGGTGCTTACATCCTTATAGAGGGCAGCAAGACGCCTGATCTGATTATCATTGCCACCGGCTCGGAAGTGGAGCTGGCACTGAACGTCTGCCAGCAATTAAACGGGCAGGGTCATCACATCCGCCTGGTGTCTATGCCATCCACTGATGTGTTTGATGCACAGGACAATACTTATCGTGAAATGGTTTTGCCTTCTGTGTGCCGCAAAAGGATTGCAGTTGAGGCCGGCATACCGGATTACTGGCGCAAGTATGTCGGGCTGGATGGCAAGGTATTGGGGGTCAATACTTTTGGCGAATCCGCTCCGGCGGGAGATGTATACAAACACTTCGGCCTGACTGAAACCGGACTGATGGAGATGGTTAAATCCCTGCTGTAAAGATGTATTTGAATAAATCGGTAAATTTTATCGAATAAAAAACTGGAGAATCAGGAATGGCAATAAAGATAGGCATCAACGGTTATGGGCGCATCGGGCGCAATATTCTGCGAGCGCTGTTTGAATCAAACCGCACCGATGAAATCGAGATCGTTGCTATCAATGATCTGGGTGATGCTAAAACCAATGCTCATTTAACCCAATACGATTCGGCTCACGGTAAATTTCCGGGGACCGTTTCGGTTGATGGTGAATTTATGATCGTGAATGGCAAGAAGATCAAGGTCCTCTCTGAACGCGACCCGTCGAAACTGCCCTGGGGCGATCTGGGGGTAGATGTGGTGCACGAATCTACCGGACTGTTCACCAGCAAGGCCAGGGCATCAGCCCACCTCAAGGGTGGGGCAAAAAAAGTCATTATCTCGGCACCGGGCGGGGATGATGTCGATGCCACCATTGTGTATGGAGTAAATCATGACATTCTGAGATCTGATCATACCGTCATCTCCAATGCTTCATGCACCACGAATTGCCTGGCACCGCTCGTGAAAGTGTTACACGAACATATCGGTGTGCTGCGAGGTGTGATGACCACGATACATGCCTACACAAACGACCAGGTCCTCACCGATGTTTATCATTCTGATTTGCGCCGTGCCCGTTCCGCCACCATGTCGATGATCCCGACTAAAACCGGTGCTGCGTCTGCGGTAGGGCTGGTCTTGCCCGAACTGAATGGCAAGCTGGACGGTTATGCCGTGCGTGTCCCGACCATAAATGTATCAATGGTCGATCTGAGTTTTCAGGCGGCGCGGGAAACCAGTGTCAAGGAAATTAACGCACTCATGCTTGACGCTGCCAATGGTAATCTCAAGGGTATACTTGCCTACAACGATGCACCCCTGGTCTCGGTGGACTTCAATCATGATCCGGCCTCATCCACCTATGATGCTTCACTCACCAAGGTGATTGATGGCACACTGGTCAAGGTAATCGCATGGTATGATAATGAGTGGGGGTTCTCCAATCGCATGCTGGATACCACCATTGCTTTAATGAACGCAAAATGATCTGCAAACGTACGTGTCTGACCTGATAAAAATTACTGATCTTGATCTCAGCGGAAAGCGTGTGCTGATCCGCGAAGATTATAATGTCCCGATCAAGGACGGTCAGGTTGAAGACGATACACGGATACGCGCTACCCTGCCCACACTCAATCAAATCCTGGAAGCAGGGGCCAGGATCATTATTCTGTCTCATCTCGGCCGACCCAAGGAAGGTGTGTACGATGAGAATTTTTCTCTGGCACCTGTCGCAGATTGTCTGTCCCGATTGCTCGGCAGGGAAGTCCCGTTAATCAAGCAGTGGGTTGATGGAATTGATCTCGGTAAATATGACATTGTGCTGTGTGAGAATGTTCGTTTCGAAAAAGGGGAAAAAGCCAATGACGATGAACTCGCCCGCAAAATGGCCGCCCTGTGCCAGGTCTATGTCAATGATGCCTTTGCCACCGCGCATCGTGCCCAGGCATCCACTTATGGTGTTGCCAAGTATGTGCCGATGGCCTGCGCCGGTCCGCTATTGATCACAGAATTAAAAACCCTGTCCTCCGTTTTAAGGGATCCGGCCAGACCCTTGCTTGCCATTGTTGGTGGTTCCAAGGTGTCCACCAAACTGACCATACTTGAATCTCTTTCGGAAAATATAGATCAACTCATCGTCGGTGGCGGTATTGCCAATACCTTCCTCAAAGCCGCCGGCCATAACATCGGCCACTCTCTGCATGAACCTGATCTGGTTGGTGATGCGAAAAAACTGATGGCACTCATGAAAAAACGCGGCTGCGAAATACCGTTACCCACAGATGTGGTCTGCGCAAAAAAATATGACGAAAATGCCGAAGCTACAATCAAAAACATCGACGCTATAGAAGACGATGATCTGATCATGGATGTCGGACCTGAGACTTCAGCCCGGTTTACGGAGCTCTTGGCCAGGGCCGGGACTATTGTCTGGAACGGACCACTTGGGGTATTTGAATTTAATCAGTTCAGTAATGGCACACGCACCCTGGCGGACGCGATTGCGAAAAGCAGTGCCTATTCCATTGCCGGTGGCGGTGACACGCTTTCCGCCATTGCGAAATTTGATGTTGCTGAACATATCTCCTACATATCCACCGGTGGTGGGGCATTCCTGGAATTTCTTGAAGGCAAAAAACTGCCGGCGGTTCAGATCCTGGAAGAGGCCGCCCGCGCCTGGACAGCCATGGAACGCGCTCGCGAATATTAATCTTGACTACATGAGGTCTAAGCATAAAATTTAATGAGAAGAACAAAAATCATTGCCACAACAGGGCCAGCCACTGACAGGCCTGGCGTATTGGAAAAACTCTTCAAGGAAGGCACCGATGTCTTCCGTCTGAACTACTCCCATCAAACCCATGCTCATCACGAACAACGTGTCAAGGAAATCCGCAAACTCTCCAAAAAATACAAACGTGCGGTGGGTGTGATAGCCGATCTGCAGGGCCCAAAGATCCGGTTGGAACATTTTAACCAAGGCCGGGTGGAACTGCGTGAAGGTGCAACATTCACTATCAATACGGAATTACCGGCCAATGCCGGAAATGAGAAACATGTCGGAGTGAGTTACAAGGACCTCCCTCGCGACGTACGGGCCGGGGATACACTGCTGATAGATGACGGCCGTATTGTATTGCTCGTCAAGAAAGTCAGTGATCATAAGGTCAATTGTGAAGTCATCACTGGCGGTGAATTATCTGACAGCAAGGGCATCAACCTCAAGGGCGGCGGTCTGTCTGCCAGTGCGTTAACTGAAAAAGACAAGATTGATCTCGAACATGCAGTAAGGATCGGCGCTGATTTTATTGCTGTCTCATTCGTACGTGTTGCTGACGATATCTTGCACGCACGCAAGATGCTGGATGAACTGAATTGCAAGGCACGCATCATCGCCAAGATAGAACGTTCCGAGTCACTGGAAAATATTGAGGCCATTATTGAAGTATCCGATGCCATTATGATCGCGCGTGGTGATCTTGGGGTTGAGATCGGTGATGCGTCCCTGCCGCCGGTACAGAAACGGCTGATCAAGATGGCACGTGATATGGATCGTGCTGTCATTACGGCAACCCAGATGATGGAATCCATGATTGACCACCAGATGCCGACCCGTGCCGAGGTATTTGATGTGGCCAATGCGGTGCTGGATGGCGCCGATGCAGTGATGCTTTCAGCCGAAACCAGTATCGGTAATTATCCTGACAAGGCGGTAGCTGCCATGTCGCGCGTCTGTGCAGAAGCAGAAAAACAGCGGGTCACACAGGTCTCGGACCATCGCATTAACCAGCGCTTCGAGGCCATAGACGAGGCCATAGCCATGGCCACCATGTATTCCGCCAATCATATCGATGCCAAAGCAATTGCCGCGCTGACCGACCAATCATATCGATGCCAAAGCAATTGCCGCGCTGACCGAGACCGGCTCGACCTGTATGTGGATGTCGCGCATTAGTTCCGGAATACCGATATTCGCTTTCACCCGTCATTCCTCAACCCGGCGACGGGTCAGTCTGTATCGCGGTGTCTATCCGGTTAAATTTGATATCACACATACTGATCCGTTGATGGCCAACAAGGAAATCATTGATGAGTTGCTGGCCCGTAATGTCGTTAGTAATGGAGATTATGTCGTGATAACCAAGGGCGATCTGCTGGGACGGCGCGGCGGTACCAATAATATGAAGATCATAAAAGTGGGTGAATCGATAGAACATTCTTTATAATATTCCGATACTGCATTATCTTTTCCTTAAACCATAAAACAAATTCAGAGGCATACCCATGAGTGCACAGGAACTGGAAAAAACCGCCCAGGCAATGGTGGCCAAAGGCAAAGGCATACTGGCAATTGATGAAAGCTTTCCGACCATTAAAAAACGCTTCGACAACATTACTATCGAATCGACAGAAGGAAACCGGCGCGCCTATCGCGATCTTCTGATCACCAATCCGGGCGGCGCCGAGTATATCAGCGGCATGATTTTATTCGACGAGACGATGCGCCAGAATACCGCTGATGGAACACCATTTCCGGAAGCCCTGATCAAACAGGGGATCATGCCAGGCATAAAGGTGGATGCCGGTGCCAAGGATCTCGCTGGCCATTCCGGTGAAAAGATCACAGAGGGACTTGATGGGCTGCGTGACCGGCTGGCCGAATACAGGAAACTCGGTGCGAAATTTGCGAAATGGCGTGCAGTGATTACCATCGGCGATGGTATACCGGGTACGGGTTGTATCGAGGCCAATGCCCATGCACTGGCACGCTATGCCGCACTTTGCCAGGAAGCAGGCATAGTACCCATGGTAGAGCCGGAAGTATTGATGGATGCAGACAATACAATCGATCGTTGTTACGAAGTGACAGAGATCACGTTGAATACTGTGTTTAACCAACTCTACCGGCAACGAGTCACAATTGAACATACAATCCTCAAGACCAACATGGTGATCTCCGGCAAGAAGTGCAAAACCCAGGCGGGTATACAGGAGGTTGCAGACAAGACCGTACGTTGCCTGTTAAGGACTGTACCTGCCGCATTACCCGGGATCGTATTTCTGTCCGGCGGTCAGAGTTCACAACTTGCTACGGCACACCTTAATGCCATGAACAAAATGCATCCGCATCTGCCCTGGCCTTTGAGTTTTTCCTATGGCCGTGCCTTGCAGGATGATTGCCTCAAGACCTGGGCCGGTAAAAGCGAAAACCTGGCGGCGGCACAGGCCGCTCTGTTACACAGAGAGAAATGCAACAGCCTGGCGTGTTTGGGAGAATATACAGACAAGATGGAACAGGCTGTGTAACTGAAAACTATTGCACTTGTGGATACTGCGTTGAAAACCTGCTCAAAAATGCGGGGCCGTGAAGCGGCAGACTATCGTGTAAACTCGGCTCTGGCTCCTGCTTCGCACTACCGCCTGCGTCCTTGCAGGCGTCCGCTTTTTACTCCGGGCTTCCTGCCCTCCGCCCTGTGGGCCAGCTTCGCTGTTCAAAATCGCTCCCGACGATTTTGTTTCAGCTTTTCGCCTTGTCTCCCCTGCGCTCATGACGTTTTCAAAATCACAAAATATTATGTCAGACGATACTAAATTATCCGCAGAGGCACAAAAGGCCTGGGATGCCTATCAGATGATGGGGAAAAGCAAGATTGAATATTTCGGGTTGCTGCAGGAGATCGACCAGAAATACAAACAGGGTGGTTCGCCCACAATTGCAGAAAACCTGCAACTGGAAAAACTCTTGAAGACACACGGTGAAAAAGTGACTTCTTTCAATGAAGCCATGCAGGCAGTCACTGATAAAACTGCACGGGAATTGCTTTTGAAAAAACTCATGGGAGACACTTCACCCCCGGGGATGCATTAATCACTGCTTATCTTCCCTTGCTACAATTTCAAATTCACCAACAACTACTCGCCGATTGTCACTATCTTGGCAAACTATCGCTCTGCCATGTGTTATTGAATAAAAATTCAACAGTCCCCTGGTTCATACTGGTACCCGAGACTGATGCAACTGATTTTCTTGATTTGTCACTATCTTGGCAAACTATCGCTCTGCCATGTATTTTTGAATAAAAATTCAACAGTCCCCTGGTTCATACTGGTACCCGAGACTGATGCAACTGATTTTCTTGATCTGCCCGGCAGTCAGCGTGCGCAAATCATGAATGAATGTGTACAGATCTCACGCTGGATAAAACAGCACTACAGTATTTCCAGAATAAATTTTGGCGCCATAGGCAATATCGTACCGCAACTGCACCTGCACGTGATCGGGCGCAGCATAAACGATGCATGCTGGCCAAAACCGGTGTGGGGCAATCTGGACGTGCACAAGGATTATTCAACAGACGATATCAAATTAATCCGGCAACAACTCGTCACTGATCATGAACTTGTTATCGGGGATGATCCCGGTTGCTGAGGCTATGGGGTATAGACGCCGATTTCACCCGGTTTACGCAACATCTTGTTCACCTCATCCTCGTGCATTTCTTCCTGCGCAATGAGTTCACGCGCATATTCTTCGAGCAGTATGGATTTACCCTGTGCCACATCCAGTAACTCATAGTAAACCTTGCGGGTATTTTCTTCGTGTTCCAGTGATTCACGCAGAATGTCATCAATGTCATGTTTATGGGTTTCCAGCAAAGGTCCGATAGATAATGAAGGGTGGCCGCCCATCAACGTAATCAGTTCTCCGGCACGTTCGGCATGTATCAGGCTCTCCTGCGCCTGGGCCTTCAGCCAGACCGTAATCGGGATCCTGTTGTAGCCGTAAACCATCAATGCATAGTGTGTATAGCGCACCACACCGGCCAGTTCATACTCCATGATACGGTTAAGTAATTTTATGACCTTTTTGTTATCAAGTTTCATGATGTCTTGCTCCTGCAATAGTTGGTTAGGATCCTGGCTTGAAAGATAATCGATATTATTGTCGCTTTCAAGCTGGCATGGCCTGAAAAATGAGTTGTAATTTGAGTACCATAACCTGCAAAATAATCCTGACAGTATTTCATCCGGCACATATTAAAGGCGTTTGTGCCAACGCCGTGAACCATGGACAGGATGCAAGAGTGTTACCTGGCGGCGTTTGAAAAAAGGTATCAGTGCCATACCGGCAATAAATCCACCGATATGGGCAAACCACGCTACCCCGGCACTGTTTGGATCTGCTGCCAGTGAACTGGCTATCTGTATGACGAACCAGACCCAGTACCAGCCCGGCCGGCAGTCGCACCATGTGGGCATAAAAACCCAGCGGGATTAATACCAGTATTCTTGCGTGCGGATACAACAAAAGGTAGGCACCCAGCACGCCGGATATGGCGCCACTGGCACCGATCATCGGGATCTCTGACGCCGGGTTTTGAAGTACCTGTCCAAACACCGCTGCAATTCCGCATAGTAAATAGAAAATCACAAATCGCACATGACCCATGGCATCTTCCACATTGTTGCCAAAAATCCAGAGATACAACATATTCCCGGCGAGGTGCATGAAACCACCATGCATGAACATGGAAGTGAATACTGTGAGTTCCGCCGGGATTAAGGCCAGCTCAGGCGGAAGCTGTTCCTTGTTCAGCAATACGGCCGGAATAACACCCAGACTGTATACCGCTGCCTGGTTACCCTGCCCGCCCAGCGACATCTGCCAGAAAAATACCAGCACACAGATGACAATAAAAGCTATTGTAAGTAATGGTACTATTTCGGTGGGATTATCGTCGTGTAGAGGGATCACCTGATTGTCATCCTGTCTATTCTGACTGTTCCATAATTTGCCGGCGTTGTTCTTCAGCAGAATCCTGCAACATGCCTTCTACTGCCCTGGCCTTTTCAATGGCCTCTGTCTGTTCTTTCCAGACATGGTCCTTTTTCTCCTGTGTATCGTTATTGTCCGAACATCCGCAGATGTTCAAAATAATTATTAAAAATATTGTAAGCAGATTTTTCATAAGTTTACCTAACATACCGATATGAACCTCTTTTGAGCCTTATCCATCTCCAGGAGCATGCCGTTATCAATATCGAAATACCAGCCATGCATATGTAATTGATTGGCCTCCAGGGCGCGCACAATGAAGGGAAAGGTCATGAGATTTTCAAGTGAAACACCAATCGCAGCCTGTTCACATTGATGGCACTGTTCATCAATAGTTGCGCTGGCATATTCACGCGCCACTTGTTCCCGGGCAGGGGTCATGATAGCCATCCATGGGTCGATAAATGTATGGGTCTTGCTCTCATGGCTGCCCTCCATCAGCGCCCTTATTCCGCCACACTGGCTGTGGCCCATTACAATAATATGCGGCACCTTGAGATGCTTGACGGCGAACTCGATAGCGGCGCTGGTGCCATGGGTTTTGCCGTCATCCACATAGGCCGGTACCAAATTGGCAACATTGCGTACCACAAAGATATCACCTGGATCGGTATTCATGACGTGGGCCGGGTGCACGCGCGAGTCGCAACAGGCGATGACCAACGCCTTGGGTGACTGTCCTTTTTCGGTCAATTGCCGGTAGAGTTCAGGATTTTCTTCAAAGTAATATTTCCTGAATTGTTTAAAGCCTGCTTTTAGTTTATCCAGTTCTTTCATAATTTATATTAGCTCATCAATCGTTCCCGGGCCTCACGGTATTTGGCCGCCGTATTCCTGATCACCACATCCGGCAACCTTGGTCCGGGGGTCTTTTTATTCCAATCTGGTCCGGGGGCCTTTTTATTCCAATCGAGCGTCTCCAGATAATCACGCACATACTGTTTGTCAAAACTGGGTGGACTGGTCCCGGGCCCGTAGGAATCGGCCGGCCAGAAGCGGGAAGAATCCGGGGTCAGGATCTCATCGATCAGCACCAGTCCTCCATTTTTGTCAGTTCCGAATTCAAACTTGGTATCGGCAATGATAATCCCGCGTTGGCGGGCATAATCTGCGGCATACTGGTAGATCTGCAGACTGACATCACGCACCTTTTCGGCCATTTCCCGGCCCAGCAGTGCTACTGATTCCTCAAAACTGATGTTTTCGTCATGCTCACCCAGTTCCGACTTGGTAGAAGGAGTAAATATCGGCTCCGGTAAACGCTCTGCCTGTTTCAGTCCCTTGTGTAATTTAATGCCGCAGATGGCCCCGGTCTTCTGGTAGTCCTTCCAGCAGGAACCAATGATATAACCGCGCACGACGGCCTCGACTGGTAACGGTTTCTGTCTGAGTACTATAACGGACCGGTCCTGAACCGGTGCCCGCTCATCAGCATCAGGTAATATCTCCTCCAGCCGCCTGTCACTGAGGTGGTTCGGTATGATATGCCGGGTAAGGTCAAACCAGAAATTGGACATGGCAGTCAACACCGCGCCCTTGCCCGGGATGGGGTCCGGCAGAATCACATCAAAGGCCGAGATGCGATCGGTAGTGACTATCAGCATATGGTCGTCATCGATGCCGTAAATGTCCCGGACCTTGCCGCTGTTGATCAAGGGCAGGCTTTTGATGTCAGATTTATAAAGTGCCGGGGAGGTAGTTTTCATCAGGCAGGTATTGTCCGTTTTTCCATCATTTTCCCACACAACTCAGGCTGCGGCTATGATCCGTATGCAGAACCTTCCATCTTCAGCTATGCTGGTGTAAGGTGCGCATCCCTGCAAATTGAATGAAAAATCAAACCCGATATGTCAAGACCGGCACCCACCAGCGGTATGCATCATGTTGCTATCAATGTCACTGATCTTGAAATTTGCGAACAGTTCTATGTCGGGCTGCTCGGCATGGCGGTAGAGTGGCGTCCGGACCAGGATAATGTTTACCTTTGCTCAGGAAATGATAATCTTGCACTTCACAGATTTTCCGATGGCCAGAAACCAGTGGGGCCACAACGGCTGGATCACATCGGCTTTATATTAAAAAGTCCGGAACTGGTAGACGACTGGTATAATTTCCTGAATACTCATGGGGTAAAGATGAAATCCAGTCCGAAGAGCCACAGGGACGGTGCCAGAAGTTTTTATTGTGAGGACCCGGAAGGGAATATAGTACAGATGATCTATCATCCACCATTGCATCATCTTTGACGGGGGGCGACAACCATGGCAAAAATCCGCCTGCACGGGTTTAACAACCTGACCAAAACCCTGAGCTTCAATATCTACGATGTCTGCTACGCAAGTTCTGACAGCCAGATCAAGGAATACATGGAGTATATCGATGAGGCTTATAATTCCGACCGCCTTACCTATATCTTGACAGAAGTAGCCAACATCATCGGTGCCAGTATACTCAACATTGCCAAAGCTGATTATGACCCGTTGGGTGCCAGTGTAACCCTGCTCATATCCGAGGAAGGGTCACCCGTGCCATTTAATGCATCCGATGCGGTCAATAGTAATAACGGTGAAACCACCGGGATACTGCCTGCACAGGTGCCAGGTGCAGTCGTGGCACACCTCGACAAAAGCCATCTGACCGTACACACCTACCCGGAAAATCATCCGCATTACGGCATTAGCAGTTTCCGGGCCGATATCGACGTCAGCACCTGCGGCATGATCTCACCACTCAAGGCATTGAATTACCTGATTCAGAGCTTCGAATCTGACATCGTAACCATGGACTATCGGGTACGCGGTTTTACCCGTGACACTAATGGCACCAAACATTACATCGACCATGACATTACTTCCATTCAGAACTTCATCTCCAAGGAAACGAAGAAGCGCTATCGCATGATAGACGTGAATATCTATGAGGAAAACATCTACCACACAAAGATGATGTTACGTGATTTCAACCTGAATAATTACCTGCTCAATATCTCTGCCCAGGACCTGGATATGGAACAGCGGGCTTCCATAGAACGTCGCTTGAAAGAGGAGATTGAGGAGATTTTCTACAGTCAGAATATCTACAAGCAGAAGAAGATTTCAGTCAAACCTTGTTCTCCTTCAACCAGGAATCCTTCAGAGTCACCGTCCGGTTAAATACTGGCCGGCCAGTCGCTGCATCCCTGCGATCCACACAGAAATACCCCAACCGTTCAAACTGATATCGCTCCTCAGGCTGCGCTTCAACCAATCCGGGTTCAACAAATGCATGCGGGATAATTTCCATGGATGCCGGGTTAAGCAATGCGCGCCAGTTTTCATCCCGTCCCGGATCCGGCGTAGTAAACAGACGATCGTAGAGACGCACCTCCGCTTGCAGGGCATGTGCTGCCGAGACCCAATGGATGGTGCCTTTCATCTTGCGTCCATCCGGGGCATTGCCGCCTTTGGTGGCGGGATCATAACTGCAACGTAATTCAACGACCGCTCCGGTCTTTTCATCCTTGATGACTTTCTCACACTTTATGAAATAGGCATAACGCAGACGTACCTCACGCCCCGGGCCCAGGCGGAAGAATTTCTTCGGCGGGTCTTCCATAAAATCATCCCGCTCGATATAGATCACCCGGGAGAAAGGCACCTTGCGGCCGCCCATCTCCGGCTGGACCGGATGATAAGGTGCTTCCAGTTCTTCGGTCTGGTCTTCGGGATAATTGGTAATCACAACCCGCAATGGCCGCAATACGGCCATGACCCGGCGGGTAGTCCGGTCCAGTTCTTCACGGACACAATTTTCCAGCACGGACATATCAATGACGGTGTCATTTTTGGTTAACCCGATGCGTTCGCAAAAATCACGGATGGCGGCGGGCGTATAACCACGCCGGCGCATACCGGTAATAGTGGGCAGGCGCGGGTCATCCCAGTCACTGACATGGCCTTCCGTCACCAGTTGATTAAGTTTGCGTTTACTGGTGATCGTGTAATTCAGGTTGAGCCGGGCAAATTCGATTTGCTGTGGATGGCAAGGTACGGGCAACTGGTCCAGACACCAGTCATACAATGGCCGGTGGTCTTCAAACTCAAGGGTGCAGAGAGAGTGAGTGATACCTTCCAGCGCATCCGAGATACAATGCGTGTAATCGTACATGGGATAGATACACCATTTGTCTCCGGTACGGTGATGATGTGCGCGCTTGATGCGGTAGATGACCGGATCGCGCATATTGATATTGGGAGAGGCCATGTCGATCCTGGTACGCAACACATGCTCGCCGTCCTTAAATTCTCCTGCACGCATGCGCCGGAACAAATCGAGATTCTCCTCCGCCGAACGATTTCGGTACGGGCTCTCTCGCCCCGGTCCAGTCAAAGTGCCACGGTATTCGCGGATCTGATCAGCATTCAGGCTGTCCACATAGGCCTTGCCATGGCGAATCAAATGCTCGGCGAACTCATACAGTTTTTCAAAATAATCCGAGGCGTAATACAGACGATCTCCCCAGTCGAAACCCAGCCAGCGCACATCGGCCTGGATGGCATCAGTATATTCAACACTCTCTTTCTCCGGGTTGGTGTCATCAAAACGCAGATTGCAGAGACCATTATATTCCTGTGCGAATCCGAAATTGAGACAGATGGATTTGGCATGACCGATATGCAGATAACCGTTGGGCTCCGGCGGAAAACGTGTATGCACGCGCCCGTCATTTTTATTCTGCCGCAGGTCCTCATCGATAATATTACGGATAAAATTCGAGGACCGCAGTTTTTCAGTTTCAGTCATATCTCATCTCATTAAATCAACGTATGCCGGTCAGTGGCAAAAATACGGCGGGGATTGTAGAACCTGACTCAAAATTATGCGAGCGCAGCTAATTTAAGTTTGGTTCAACACAGACTATTGATGGCGGGCAAATGATGGCAGGTCTCCGGATAGCCCCATCGCATGACGCATGATGGAGTATTTGACCGGTGTCAGCATATCTGTCACATCAAGCCCGATATTACGCAGGTGCCTGACCGAGGCCAATCTGCTCTCAAACAGGCACTTGAGACCTTGCAGTACTTTTATCATGATAAAATTCTCACCCCTGCGCCAGCGTTCATATCGGCGCAATACAGGATATGCGCCGATATCTTTATTCATTGTCCTGGCTTCGATCAGTACTTCAGCCAGTGTTGCTGCATCCAGCAAACCCATGTTGGCACCCTGGCCTGCGAGTGGGTGCGCGGTATGTGCGGCATCACCAATCAGGGCGAGACGCGGCTGGCAATAATGTTCAGCCTGGGAATGTTGCAAGGGAAAACATGCACGTGGTCCACAACTGACTATATCGCCCAACGTGTGGATAAAGGCATCAGCCAACGCCCGACAGAAACTGTCTTCATTCATTTTGATTAAAGACTTTGCATGATCAGGCGAGGTTGACCAGACAATACCGCATTGATGTGGATCGGCCATAGGCAAAAATGCCAAAGGGCCCGTTGTCAGAAATCGTTGCCGGGCAACTGCATCATGGGCCTTCTCCGTATTGGCGACACAGGCGACCGCCTGCTGGTGATAATCATGTACCGGACAGGCAATTCCGGCCAGCGTGCGCAGACGTGATCTCGCACCATCAGCGCACCATCAGCGCCGATAATCAAATGACTGGTCAACTCCGTTCCGTCCTCGAGTTGCGCGCGGACCAGCGGCCCGTCTAACTTTAATCCAGACAGCGTTGCCGGTCGATAATATTTAATCAGGTCCTGTTTATTGCTGGCTGCACGTAAGGCCTGTTCCAGAACTGTCTGCTCAATGATATATCCCAGTGTTGATTCACACAGTTCAGCGCTGTCAAATTTGATATCACCCGTACCGTTCTCGTCCCACACATGCATCTGGCGAAAATATCCAATCCTGTCCTGTGGCAAATATTCCCAGGCCCTGGCACTACGCAAAATATTTTCAGAGGCCCGGGTGATGGCCAGTGCCCGCGGATCGGTCCGACGGGATGTTGTTTCAACATTGCGTTCTTCCAGCAGTACACACCGGAGACCCTGGCCTGCCAGCAATAATGCTAATGTGGCGCCCGCGAGTCCCCCGCCCACGATGATGACATCAGCGTCAGGTTTGATGGTCATGGCGCAAGGCCTCTGACCATTGCAGGCTGTTTGCCATGCAGTCCCATCGCCCGCAGGGCAAATGACTTTTTCAGGGAAGGACAAATGTCCATCAACAACATGCCGGTGTTCCTGAACCATATCTTGTGCGGCAGATCGTTATAAAACATCGAGGCCAGACCATCGGTAAACCTTGTCACCTGGACCTGATCAGGCCTGCGCAAATCATGATATTGATTCAACAATCGTCTCTGACCAGGATCTTCCCTGTCGCGGACAGCAGGTAATAATATTTCAGCAAGTCCGGCAATGTCGCGCAGACAGAGATTAAATCCCTGGGCACTGTTCGGATGCAGTGTATGGGCGGCATTGCCCAGGATCACGACCCGCTCACGGACCTGTTCCCGGGCGATGATGAGTTGCATCGGATAGAACTTGCGCAGACCCAGCCGTTGAAATTTTCCCAGCCTGCGTCCAAACCGTGATTGCAATACAGCCAGGAATTCATCATCAATCATGTTCAGATAGTGTTCTGCGGATTCTGAAGCAACGGTAAACACCACCACACAACGATTTTCAGTTGACGGCATCAAAGCCAGCGGCCCTTGCGTAGTGAAGCGTTCAAAGGCCGTATTGTTATGTGGTTTACCTGGCGTAACATTGGTGACGATAGCTGTTTGTCCATAGTCCCTGAAATCAGTTTTTATACCCAGTATTTTACGCACGGGCGAATATGATCCGTCCGCAGCAACAACAAGATGCGCTGTAATTTCTGATGTGTTGCCATCCTGTAGCAAAGTGACTTCTGCCTGCTCAGGATGAATGACAATGTCCTTGACCTGGGCCGGGCAGATGAATTGAATATTTTTTGTAACGTTGATCCGTTCCATGAGGATACGCCCGAGTTCACGCGCCAGCACCACATGACCCAGCGCAGGCAGATGCATCTGTTCAGCATGCAAACGGACAAATCCGAAATGATATTGATCAGAGACATGCACGTGCTCGATAGGATTGGCGCTGCTAGAAACTGCATCCCATAAATCGAGACTGATTAATATTCGTTGTGAAGCGAGTGACAGGGCCAGACCGCGATCATCATAACTGGGCTGGCTCTCAGCACGCGGTGAGACAGCTTCAATCAGGGCAATGCGGATATTTTCTGCGGCCAATGCAATGGCCAGGCTTGCGCCTGCCATCCCGCCGCCCACAATTATCACATCAAAGTCAGGCGGCGAGTTCATGGGCCATCATTGCTTCGATTTCTTCTACTGATTTAGGCGCGTCTTTGCTTAAGATATCGTTGCCTGTCCTGGTCACCAGCACATCATCTTCAATGCGGATACCAATGTTCCGCCATTTTTTTGCCAGTCCCTTGCTGCTGGCCGGAAGATAAATACCCGGCTCCACGGTCATGACCATCCCCGGTTCAAAGGTGCGCCATTCGCCTTCCACCTTGTAATCACCCACATCATGCACATCCATTCCGAGCCAGTGGCCGGTCCGGTGCATGTAGTATTTTGTATAGGCTTGATCCTTGATGAGTTGCCGCAGCCTGCCTTTCAATATCCCGAGCTCGACCATCCCTGCTGTCAATACCTCAATCGCAGCCTCATGTGGTTCATTCCAGTGATTGCCGGGTTTGATTTTACCTATCGCTGCAGATTGCGCTTTTAACACCAGTTCATAGACCTCGCGCTGGGCGCTTGAAAATTTTCCATTCACCGGAAAAGTCCGGGAAATATCACTGGCATAACCGTTATATTCAGAACCGGCATCGATCAGCAATACATCACCATCATTCAATACCTGATTATTTTCTGTGTAATGCAGAATGCAACTGTTGGCCCCTCCGCCTACGATTGGTGGATAAGCAGTTTCCTGTGCACCCAGTTTCATGAACGTATATTTAAGTTCTGCTTCGATCTGGTATTCCATCATACCGGGACGGCACATCTGCATGGCGCGTCTGTGTGCCGCTGCAGATATTTTTGCGGCCTTGCGCATGGCTGCAATTTCGGCCCGGCTTTTATAAAGCCGCATCTCATGCAGCAAATGGTTCGGGGAAATAAATTCATCCGGCGCGTTCACGCCGGTGCGTGCGCGTTTACGAACCTGGTTAACCCAGCCCAGCACCCGCTGGTCAAACATACTGTTGTTACCCATGGTATAAAATATACGCTGCCGGTCTTCCAGCAGGCCGGGCAGGATCTCATCCATATCTCCAATGGGGAAGGCATCATCCGCACCGTAGCATTCAATGGCGCCATCCAGACCGGCGCGGCGTCCGTTCCAGGTCTCCATCACCGGATCATTTTCACGACAGAACAACACATATTCACCATGATGCCGGTCCGGTATCAGGACAGCTACTGCCTCCGGTTCCGGATAACCGGTCAGGTAACAAAAATCACTGTCCGGACGGAACGGGTACTCAACATCACGATTGCGTATATACACTGATGCGGTAGGGATAATTGCGATACTTTCATCTCCCATCATATCCATCAGTTTCTTCCGGCGACGTTTGTATTCCTTCAGATCCATAGCTAATGCAATACCCCGAGCCGGTTTGTTCCAAAAGCAGACTTGTGCATCTCAACATGAAGCAGGATCGCGCCCATGCGCACATATTCAATCAGTTCCGTGAATGCGGCCTCTTCTTCTTCCCCGCAGCCATTGATTTCGTCCGCATCCAAACGGCAAATCTTGTACAGATCCTGGATAAGTTCCCGGCATTCAAATGACAATAGATCAAAATCCGTTACACCGGCAATACCCAGTCCACTTAAAAACCCCTCGCACCATTCTATGAGGGCTGCACTACGTTCGCTCAGCGGACTGGATTCATCAGGCAATAACAGTTCCAGGGTGAAATCCTCAGAAGCAATCTTCAGGCAAACTTCCACGGCAAGTTCGGTGATTTGTTTGCAACATTCTGCACACATCTGCTGATCGGACATATCTGACAACAGGTATTTCCTGAACATATCTTCCTGCACACTGTCATTCACACACAGGTAACCACAGAGGAAACCATGGCATTCAGCGGCACGGCTCCCGGTCCCGGCATCGATCAACAGGATATCAAGCTCTTTATAATTCATTTGATTAAAATCTGTTTTCTGTTCTGCAAATATTGAGTAATTTCACCATCTTGCACGAACAAACCAGCATTGTCATGGTATTGAAACAGGGATTAAAGCCGTCATGTCTTGACCGCCATGCATGGCGGCTCTATATTGCATATCAATGATAAACAAACCATGAGTCTTGTCCATCCAATTAAGATAAAAACCGGAATTTATCATGCCAGACAAAAATAGTGACAATAGTGATCTTGGGGCACTCGAAGCCCGGGTTGACGAACTCATACGCACAGTGAGTCAACTGAAAACGGAAAATTCTGCCCTGCGTAACCAGCAGGATAACCTGGTCAATGAACGCGCTGTCCTCATTGAGAAAACCGAACAGGCCAGAACCCGCATTGAATCAATGATCTCAAGACTACGCGCCATGGAAACGCGCTCATGAGCATACCTGTATCATGAGTAAACCTATAAATGTCACTCTGCTGGACAAGGAATACCTGATAGCCTGCAGCGAAGAAGAACGCGATATCTTGCATCGCGCAATTGAGTTCCTGAACCAGAAAATGCGCGAAGTAAAATCTTCGGGCAAGGTGATTGGTTCAGAACGTATTGCCGTTATGGCGGCATTACACATTGCCCATGAACTTCTTCAATACAAAGACAGAAATGAGAGCTATACTTCAAACGTAGATAGTTTGATTCGCCGCCTGCAAAGCAAAATAGACGATGCCCTTGTAAAGGGCAAACAAATGGAGATTCAATAAACACAACTTCTTGCAGGATTACAAGGCAGTTTAAAATGGTTCTAAAAGTTTGGGTATCTACTGCGGCGTTTGTGTACAGGTGTGTGGTAACTTGAGCCCACAACTTCTTGCAGGATTACAAGTCAGTTTAAAATGGTTCTAAAAGTTTGGGTATCTACTGCGGCGTTTGTGTACAGGTGTGTGGTAACTTGAGCCTATAATGCACTGCACCGGGAACAAAATCGCGTTGTTGTTGCGCACGTCCTTCACGGGAAAGCCTGATACGACGCCAGCTGTTCCCACTTGGACTCTGGTTCAAGTTCGATTACCTGTCACGGCGCTGTGGTGATACCCACCCATCCTTTCTGTGATTGGTAATTGGTGATTAGTAACTAGTCACTTCCCTGCATTCTCTTTTTAGTCTTAACTAGTTACACTTCTCATATTACTATTTTCATCAATATGGACCTGGACTTACGCGCAACAAATCCCGATACATGAACTACTGGTTAATGAAATCCGAGCCGGATGTCTTCAGCATTGATGATCTGAAAAATCGTCCTAAACAGACTGAACCATGGGATGGCGTGCGCAATTATCAGGCACGGAATATGCTTAGAGATGATATGAAAAAAGATGACCTCGCTCTTTTTTACCATTCAAGCTGTGAAGTTACCGGGATCGTTGGAATCATGGAGATCGTGAAGGAAGGCTACCCCGATCCCACTGCTTTTATTCCAAAACACAAATACTACGATCCCAAAAGCAAACCGGAGAAGCCCACCTGGTATCTGGTTGA
>Ga0209541_10006172_pt1 | contig 20581 bp, 18 predicted proteins | sample RifCSPlowO2_01_FD_184027 | JGI IMG/M metagenome (GOLD analysis project Ga0209541, IMG submission 184027) | Groundwater microbial communities from Rifle, Colorado - Rifle CSP2_plank lowO2_0.1 (SPAdes) (version 2) | ecosystem: Environmental > Aquatic > Deep subsurface > Groundwater | place... | reverse complement strand
GCGGAAGCGGATATTCTGTAATATATTTTTGATTTCTTCCTTAGTGTGCAGGATGCACGTCAAGTGGGCGAGCCCGGTGACGCGGTGTTTGTCCTGGATGTGCTGGACCACATCGAGGGTCTTGTCGCGGCTTCCGCCGCCGGCGCCGTAGGTGCAGGAGATAAAATCCGGTTTAAGCGTCGTAAGTTCCGTGATGGTCCTCAGGAGATTTTGCAATCCTTGGTCCGTTTTGGGCGGGAAGAGCTCGAAGGAATAGGTCCTTTGTCTTTGTTGAAAAATTTCTTTTATTTTTGTCATCGATCGCTATGATGAGGATGTTACCTTTGAATATGTCCTCATCATATTTGTTAATTAAAAATTTAGCAACGAATTTTATCAAAACATGGGAATCGCGCTCGTCACTGGTTCCGCGGGACTGATCGGTTCGGAAGCGGCGAGATATTTCGCCGGTAAGGGACTGCAGGTCGTTGGCATCGACAACGATATGCGCAAGTATTTCTTTGGCTTCGAGGCCTCCACCGCCTGGAACAAGAAGGTTCTCCTGAAAGAAGTTAAGAATTATACGCATCAAAATTTGGACATCCGTGATTTCAAAAGCCTTGAAAAAATTTTCCAGAAATACACGACGGATATCAAGCTTGTCATCCACGCGGCTGCCCAGCCGTCGCATGATTGGGCCGCCCGGGAGCCGTTGACCGATTTTGGCGTCAACGCGAACGGCACTTTGAATCTTCTGGAATTGACCCGCCGCCACTGCCCCCAGGCCGTTTTTATCTTTACCAGCACTAATAAAGTGTATGGCGATCTGCCTAATCAATTGTCGTTTCTTGAACAGGAAACGCGCTGGGAATTGCCAAGAAATCATCCTTTTTTTGGCGGGATTGATGAAACTATGTCTATTGATCAATCGACGCATTCCTTGTTTGGCGCCTCGAAGGCGGCGGCGGATATTCTGGTACAGGAATACGGGCGTTATTTTAAGATGAACACCGCCAGTTTCCGCGGCGGGTGTTTGACGGGGCCCAATCATTCCGGCACGGTGTTGCACGGATTCCTGGCGTATTTGATGAAATGCGCTGTTACCGGGGAGAAATACACTATCTTTGGTTATAAAGGAAAGCAAGTGCGTGACAATATTCATAGCCTGGATCTGATCACGGCCTTTGACGCGTTTTACCGCAAGCCTCGTTGCGGGGAAGTTTATAATATTGGCGGCGGCCGGGATAACAGCTGTTCGGTTCTGGAGGCGATGGCGATGTGCGAAAAAATCGCTGGGAAAAAGATGCGCCATGAATATTCTTCCCAAAATCGCGTCGGTGATCACATCTGGTATATCAGTTCATTGAAGAAATTCCAGGCGCATTATCCGGGTTGGCGGCAGCAATACACATTTGAGAAAACGCTCGAGCAAATATATAGGAATAATCTTGAGCGCTGGGTCGGCAAACGATCTTCCGAAGCAAAGACTTGACTTTTTTCCGCGGTTTATTTATGATGACGACATAATAAAGGAGGCTATATGTTGGCCGCAGGGCTTTTGATACTTGGTGTTATTTCCAGATTGATCATTCATCTTCCGAATTTTACTCCCGTGATCGCTCTCGCCTTGTTCGGCGGCGTTTATTTAAAGAAACAGCAAGCGGTTATCTTGCCGGTTTTGATGATGATCATCGCGGATCTGTTCATTGGTATTGACGCGACATTCCCTTTTACCTGGGGTTCGATGGCCGCCATCGCGCTTATGGGGCTTTGGGTGCGCAGGAACAAGAGTTTTACAACGGTTGCCGGGTCGAGTTTGCTTTCGTCGGTCCTTTTCTTTTTGGTCAGTAATTTTGGGGTTTGGCTGGTCCAAAATATGTATCCGCGTACACTTGCCGGCCTCATCGAGTGTTATGTGACGGCGATCCCGTTTTTTGGTTCTACGCTGGTGAGCACGGTTGTTTATACGGCTGTTCTGTTCGCTGGTTATGAATGGGCGGCCGCGCGTCTTCAAAAGACGCGTTTGGCACACGTCGTTCTTTAAAGGCCATCTGCTTTCTCTATGTCGGTCAGGAAATCCTGTGTAAATCAGGAGCGGTCCCGCCGCTGTAATTATCGTGGTAAGCCGTAAGTGGTAAGTCGTAAGCTGAGTGCTTACGACTTATGACTTACAACTTACGACTGTAAAAGCCAGAACACTGCCGATGTAGTTTATGTGTCAATAATGCCGCGCGAGACGGTATTCGTTGATCATAGATAGGGAACAAGTAAAGAGGGTGCATTCCCCATTGGATTATATATCCGATGGGGATTTTTTTGGTCGGCTAGGTTAGCCGACCAAACCCCAACGTTTTGTTTCGTTTTGTTCATCAAAAACCAAAACGAAACAGTTGGGGTAACCATTATGGAGAAACTAATGAAAAGATTATTTATCCGTATAGCGTTTATTTTAGGATTATTTTCATCCAGCGCTTGGTCCGCTAGTAGTGTTGACCTAGAACCGATCATCGTCACCACCAGCCGCATGGCGCAGCACGATTACAAGATCGCCGGCAACGTCACCGTTATTACACAGAAACAGATCGAGGCATCCCACGCGCAGAATGTCCCCGATATTCTGCGTCAGGCGCTGGGCACGTTCATTTACGATCAAAATACGGTCAAGACCTCCACTTTGGATATCCGCGGTTTTGGCGATACAGCGCCGCGTAACGTCCTTGTCCTGGTCAATGAGCGCAGGATCAATTCTGTTGATATTTCCGGGCCGGATCTGATGCAGATCCCCGTCGAGGCCATCGAGCGCATTGAGGTTATCCGCGGGGCAGGTTCCGTTCTTTATGGCGATAACGCTGTCGGAGGGGTTGTAAATATCATTACCAAAGAGGGCAAAGGAGACCTTTCCGGCAAGTTGGGCGCTTTTTACGGCAGCAATGATGCCCAAGGCAGTGATATGGAAGTCTCCGGCGAATGGAAGAACGTGTCCTATTTTCTTTATTCGAAATACGCGGACGACCGGGGATACCGGCAAAATAGCGACGTGCTTACCAAGGATTTTAACGGCCGTCTTGGGTATAAATTTTCGGAGAAAATGTCGGCGGGCCTTGATTTCGGCTGGCATGAAGACAGCTATGACCTCCCGGGGGGAATAACGAGGGCCGAGATCGACCAGACAAGTCGTCGCGAATCGATGAATCCCGCCGATGTCGCGGACACCGAGGACCGGTTTATGAAATTATCGTTTGATGTCACGCCTTGGCCGGGAGATATCTATCTGGGCAGGTTCGTCCTTGATCTGCACGCCCGTAAAAGAGATGTTTTTGATTCCTTTTCCGGCTATGACACTAACCGCAGCATTCGCGCGCTCGGCGTGACTCCCAAATACATTTTTGACCATCCGGTTCTTAATCGCGACGTAAATATCGTCGCTGGCATCGATTATTATGATACCGAAAACAATATTCTGGGAAGCGGTTTTAATACCGACGAACTTACGATCTCCAAGGAAGAGTTTGGCGTTTACGGCCTTGCCGAGTTCGAGCTTTTCCCGAAGCTGTTCGCCAACACGGGCACGCGTTGGCATAAGGCCGATTATGCGTTCAGCCAGCGTAATATCGTCGTGGATGAAAAGCGGCATCCGAATGAATGGGTTTCCATGGGCGGCGTCAAATATGAGTATGGCCGCGGTTCGACCATTCACGCGAACGCGCAGCAAACGTTCCGCTTTCTGGCGACCGATGAGTGGTACAGCACGTTCTCGGGACTTAATACCGATCTCGCGCAGCAAACGGGTATCCAGTACGAGGCCGGCATCAAGCACAACTTCGATGATGTCGCCCTGGTCAGCGTTACGCCCTATTGGATGATCACCAACAATGAGATCTTCTTTGATCCGTCCAACGGTTTTTTTGGTTCAAATAGTAATTACGATAAAACCTATCGTCAGGGGGTGGAGGTCGGCTCTAAACTGGATCTTAATCATTTTTTGAAATGGGGCTTTCTGGATAAATTCGAGTTTTCCACGAATTATACCTATCAAAATCCGGAGTTTGGGGAAGGAATTAATGAAGGTAAATATATACCGATGACGCCGCATCACCAGGCCACTGGCGGGGTTACGACCAGATTCATGAAACATTACAACTTGGCGTTGGTCGGGAAATACACCGGGTCCAGGTTTGCCATCAATGATACGCTCAACGTCACCTCGCCGGCCAAACCGTACTATGTTCTGGATCTGCGTCTGGCGTATGAGTATGATCTCATGGAAATTTACCTTAATGTGAACAATATTTTGAACAGTAAATATTCGCCCTATGTGGTCAAGTCGACTACCAGCACGGTAAAAGATGAGTTTCCTGCCCCGGAAACGAATTTTACGGCCGGCGTTAATTTAAAGTTTTAATAAAAAGGGCGTTTGTATTAGAATAAGGCCGTGCCGGCGAGGCAAGGAGCGTTGCCCGATGAGAAAAAATCACGATAAGGCCCCACGGAAGTTTAAGGGCGTTAAGGAATCCGTTTTAAAGGGATTGACCATCGTGAACACCGGCGACGGAAAAAGAAGCCGCCTTTAAAACACGTTATCCTCACCGGCCGCGACGCGCCTAAAGAGTTAGTTGAATTTGCCGGCTTGGTGACGGAAATGAAATGCGTCAAACACCCCTACGCCAAAGGCATCAAAGCCCAGCCGGGAATCGATTATTAAAGACATGGATAAAGTCATCGTTTCCTGGAGCGGCGGGAAAGACAGCGCCAGGGCTTATTATGAACTGCAGAAGGCCGGCAGCCACGAGATCGTGGCCTTATTGACGACGGTGACCGAAGGGTATGACCGTATCAGCATGCACGGCGTGCGCCGCAGCCTTTTGGAACAACAGGCCGCTTCGCTGGGATTGCCGGTTGAGAAAATTTACATTTCGCAAAAATCTTCGAATGAAGAATACGAAGAAAAAATGAAAGAAAAATTACTTTATTACAAAAATTTAGGTGTTGGTTCTGTCTTGATCGGAGATATTTTTCTGGAAGATTTACGCCGCTACCGCGAAGAAAAGCTGGCCGAAATCGGCATGAACGGCATTTTTCCCATCTGGAAAAAAGATACGACTAAACTGGCGCATTCGTTTATCGAATTAGGTTTTAAAGCAATTATCACCTGCATTGATTCCCTTGTGTTGGATCGAAAATTCGTCGGTAGAGAATTTGATCAACAATTTTTGTCAGAACTACCAGCCGGCATTGATCCTTGCGGCGAAAATGGTGAATTCCATTCCTTTGTTTATGACGGGTCTATATTCCAGCGGCCCATTGCCCACCAAAAAGGCCAAGTTGTCCTGCGCGAGGATCGATTTTATTTCTGCGATCTTTTGCCCTCCTAAGGAATCAATAGTGCATTGCTTCCGGAAGTCATTCGAGTTTCTCCTTGACAGGTGTCCGTTACTTCATATAATACTGTTCAGTAATTGAACATCTGTTCCGATATATTTATATTATAATAACATACAGATAAAACCCCTTATGCCCAAAGAAGTTTTAGATGAGCGTGAATTCGAGCTCATCAATATTATTGGCGCTGAAATCGGTGCTAACCAGCGCCGTTTATCCCGCCTGATGGACCTCTCCTTGGGGATGACCAATATGCTCATCCGCCGGCTTATCGCCAAAGGCTTCATCCGCATTGAACAGCTCAACAAGGGCAAGGTGCAGTATCTTCTCACGCCCAAAGGTTTTGCTGAAAAAATGCACAAATCCGTTAAATATACCCTCAAGACTATCAATTCCATTGGTCTGATCAAAAATCGGCTCAAGGAAATACTGCTCGGGTTGTATCACGGCGGCGCGCGCAATTTTTATATTATCGGCAAGCGTGATCTAAGTATGCTGGTTGAAATGGTGGTCAAAGAGGTCGAATGGAAGGATTGTTCGTTCCATGCCCTAGATGAAGTTCCTTCGACGGCAGTCAATGGTTTGCTCTTGGTTTGCGCCGAAAATATCAAACAAGAGTTGCTGGTATTGCATAATTATATCGACTTGATACAGGAAATCGCGAAAACCACTCATGATGCCGTGGCTTCAAGCCAAGATGTTTCGGCCGTGGGCAGCGAAGTAAGGTCATAGAGAGGATCGATATGAAAAGTCTTAAAGCGAAGATAAAAAACACTGAGCCGGTCATCGGATCATGGATCACGCTTAATTCGCCGGAAGTAGCGGAGGTCATGGGACAGTTCCCGTTCGATTGGCTGACCATTGATATGGAACATTCCGCGATAACCTTGTCGCAGGCGCAGCAGATGGTGCGCGCGATCCAGGCTGCCGGTATTCCTGTTTTGGTGCGCGTTGGAGAGAACAATGCCAATCTGATCAAGCAGGTGATGGATACCGGTGCCGACGGAGTTATCGTCCCGATGATCAAATCCAAGGAAGAGGCCCAAAAAGCTGTCGCGGCCGCGAAATATCCACCACAGGGCAACAGAGGCGTGGGGTTGGCGCGGGCGCAGGGCTATGGTTTTAAATTTAACGCTTATAAGGAATGGCTGCTTAAAGAGGGCGTTGTGATCGTGATCATTGAGCACAAAGACGCGATGAAAGACTTGGAAGGGATCCTGTCCGTTGAAGGTGTCGATGCGAGCATGATCGGTCCGTATGATCTTTCCGGATCGCTAGGTCATCCCGGGGATTTCGAACGAAAAGAAATGATTGAGCTGACCGCGCGATACCTCAATGTCTGTCAAAAGCTCAAAAAACCGGCTGGATATCACATAATCGCTCCGGATGCCGGGCAGCTGAATAAAAAGATCAGCGAAGGGTTTCGTTTCCTAGCTTTTAGTACCGATACCTTGTTTTTGGGTACGTATATCGGGAAGCAATTTAAACAAGTTAAAAAATCTGAATATGTGGCTTTCGGCCGGGCGTAAGAAAAGAGCAAAGAATTTATGAAAATAGTCGCTATTATCCCTGTTCGCATGCAAGCCACACGTTTTCCTGGTAAACCGCTTGCCCCGATCCTCGGGTTGCCGATGGTCGAGCATGTGCGCCGTAGAGTTGCTTTTTGTAAGCAGCTTAGTGAAGTCGTGGTCGCTACCTGCGACGAAGAGATCAAGGAGGTCGTTGAAAAATTCGGAGGCAGGGCAGTTATGACCGCGGATACGCACGAACGTTGCACGGATCGCATCGCGGAGGCGGCCAGAACAATCGAGGCAGATATTATCGTCAATGTTCAGGGGGATGAACCACTGGTCGTTCCGGAAGCAATCGATGATATTGTCGCGCCGCTTATCAATGATACCAATCTTCTTTGTGTCAACATGATCGCCCCGATCACCGATCCCGAAGAGTTCGAAAGCCCCAATGTCCCCAAAGTCATTTTGGATCTTCAAGGCAACATTCTTTACATTTCCCGCGAGCCCATCCCTTCAAAAAAGAAAACCGATTGGCAAGGCCATCCCAAATTCAAACAGTTGGGATTAATCGCCTTTCGTAGTGATTTTCTGCAAAAATTTACCCGGCTGGAATCGACACCACTGGAGATCATTGAATCCGTTGACATGATGCGGGCTATTGAGCATGGCTTTAAGGTGCGTTCGGTTAAAACCGAACGAAAGATGATCGGGGTCGACGTTCCCGCTGATGTCAGTAAAGTGGAAGCGATCCTGGAAAAAGACAGTTTAACGGCCCGGTATATGCCGGTGGCCGGGTCGAGGAAATAGACCATGAAGGAATGTGAAATCAGACCCAAAGACGTTATGGACCAATATCTACAATTGAGCTTACAGGATGGCCGCGCCATACAAGCCCGGTCGCAGGCTTTTGTCGATGTTGCCTGTCCGGCCTGCCGCTCCAGTGGCCGTGAGCAACTATTCACGAAGAACGGGTTTAATATCCAGCACTGTGTAAAGTGCAGGAGTATCTATTGTTCGCCGCGGCCGTCGGAAGAACAACTTTACCAATTATACAATGATACGCCATCTTCGCGTTATTGGGCCGAGGTCTTTTTCCCGACAGTCGCTCCCGCAAGAAAAGAAAAATTATTCCGGCCCAAAGCCCAGGCCATCCATGATCTGCTACGAACAAGGAATTTTATTCCGGAGAATATTTGTGACGCCGGGGCCGGGTACGGTCTGTTATTGGAGGAATTAAGAAATCGTTGGCCCGCCGCCCGGCTCTTTGCCATCGAACCTTCCCGGAAGCTTGCGGAAATCTGTCGGCAAAAAGGATTCCGGTTGCTTGAAAAAACCGCTGAAGACTCCCGGGGGTGGGAAGGGAGAATGGATCTGGTCACCTGTTTTGAGGTCATCGAACATGTTTTTGATCCGGAAATATTCGTGGCTTCACTCTATAAGCTTATCAGGCCGGGCGGCTACTGCCTGGTTACCGGATTGTGTGGCGATGGTTTTGATATCCAGGTGCTCGGGGCAAGATCAAAGAGCATTTTCCCGCCGCATCATATCAATTTTTTAAGCGTTGCAGGGTTCGAAGCGCTTTTTGAGCGAGCGGGGTTTTCAGAAGTGTCGATCGTCACTCCAGGAAAGCTGGATGTGGATATCGTCAATAATGCTTTGGCGGACGGGGATGTAGTTTTACCCTTGTTCTTGGAAACACTCTTGCGCCGTGGAAGTGATGCGCAACAGGAGTTACAGGCATTTCTTGTTAAGCATAAATTAAGTTCTCACGTTTGGATATTGGCAAGAAGGGCCGACTAGGAGCGGTTGATTTCGGTCATGGATCTGCGTAAAAAATTAAAAGTCGGGATCGCCGGTTACGGTGTGGTGGGTAAGCGCCGCCGGCAATTCATCGACCAGAATCTTTATTTGGAAACCGTCGCGGTGTGCGATAAAACCTTGCACAAATCGGATGTTTTTGTCAACGGCGTCAAATGTTTCCGGAATTATAAAGAGCTTCTTAAAACGCCGCTGGAGGTTTTGTTCGTGTGCCTGCCGAATTATTTGGCGGCCGAGGTGACGATCGCGGGACTGGAAAAAGGATTGCATGTGTTTTGCGAAAAACCGCCCGGCCGGTCGGTCGCGGATATTGAAAATGTCGTCGCGGTCGGGAGAAAGTATCCCAAGTTAAAATTAAAATATGGTTTTAATCATCGCTATCACGATTCCGTGAAGGAGTCTTTGCGCATCATCCAGTCGGGAGAATTGGGCGAGATCGTCAATATGCGCGGCGTGTACGGGAAAAGCAAGATCATTTCATTCGCCGGCGGCTGGCGGGCCAAACGTAAATACGCCGGCGGCGGGATCCTTCTGGACCAGGGCATTCATATGGTCGATTTAATGCAATTATTCTGCGGGAAATTCATTGAAGTCAAAAGTTATGTTTCCAACAGCTACTGGCATCACAATGTCGAAGATAATGTCTATGCCCTGATGCGCGACAGCCACAACCGTATCGCCATGCTCCATTCAAGCGCCACGCAATGGCAGCATCAATTTTCCTTAGAAATAACTCTAACCAAGGGATTTTTGAATTTGCAAGGGATCCTCTCCGGGACCAAGAGCTACGGACAGGAGCAGCTCATCAAGGCGCGCCGCAGCGAGGCGGATATCGGAACGCAAAGCGAGGAGGTCATCAATTATTTGAACGACAACTCCTGGCGCGATGAGGTCAACGAATTTGCCGACGCGATCGTGCGCGATCGTCCCGTCCAGACAGGAACCAGCCTTGACGCGCTTTCAACGATGCAGCTGGTCCACAAAATTTACAGTGCCGATCAGGAATGGAAAGAAAGATTTCTCGCGGAAAGCCCCGCTAAAATTTTAACGGTCCAGAATAAATAGGAGGCCATCATGAATACCCTGGAAGAGATCTTTGAAGGCAGCAGCGTCCAGACGGACTACTACCGAAAATATTGTGATTATCTTCAGAAATTGATCTCCGCCATCGACACCGAGTCCGTTCAGAGGGTTGTGGATTGTTTTTTAGAGGCGCGGCGCAATGACAAGACCATTTATTTCGCCGGCAACGGCGGCAGCGCGGCAACGGCATCGCATTTTGCCCAGGACATGGGAGAGATCGGCCGGAAGATCCGTGGAAAAGGGTTTCGAACGCAGAGCATCAACGATAACGTGGCGGCCGTAACGGCTATCAGCAATGATTATAGCTACGATAATGTTTTTTCCATGCAGATCGAATATAACTTTGATCATGGGGATGTTTTGGTCGTCATTTCCGCCAGCGGCAACAGCCCCAATGTCATCAAAGCGGTCAATTTGGCCAAAGAGAAGGGTGGGATCGCGATCGGTTTGGTCGGTTTCGACGGCGGGCGTTTATCGGAGATCTGCGATTATGTTGTCCATATTCAAAGCAAAAAGGGAGAATACGGCCCGGTGGAAGATATCCATCTTATTTTGAATCACATGATTGTTTCTTACTTGATGATGGAATTAAAAAAAGAGAATGCCTGATGAAGCATAAAGTGCTTATTTCGACTTCAACTTTTGGCGCCGCCGATGACGCGCCTTTAAGGCGTCTCGCGCAAGCGGGGTTTGAGGTAAAACTCAATCCTTACAAATGCAAACTTTCCCAACAGGAGTTGTTGGGGCTTTTGCCGGGGGTGACGGGTTTGATCGCGGGCCTGGAGACGCTGGACCATGACGTGATGTCCCGGTCGGAGCTGAAAGTGATCTCGCGCTGCGGCGCGGGGTTATCGAATGTGGATATACCGGCGGCGCAAAAACTGGGCATCAAGGTTTGCAGCACCCCGGATGCGCCCACACAGGCGGTCGCTGAGTTAACGTTCGCCTGCCTGTTAAATTTGTTGCGCAGAATTTCTCCGATGGATCAGGATTTACATCAGGGTAAGTGGAATAAACAGACCGGATCACAGCTGGAAGGCAAAACAGTTGTGATCATTGGGCTTGGACGGATCGGCCGACGGGTGGCGCAATTATTGGAGCCTTTTCATGTCCGCATTATTGGTGTGGACCCGTGCCCGAGGGATGTTGCGGGGTGGTTTGAACTTTTGACGCTCAAAGAAGCTTTACCTTTGGCGGATATTATTACTCTTCATTGTAGTGGTGAGGAATGCCTTTTGTCGGAAATGGAATTTGCTTTGATGAAGAGAGGGACTTTTATTTTAAACGCGGCCCGTGGCAGATTAATTGATGAGAAGGCGCTGATCAAGGCTATTGAAGAAGGAATTGTCGCGGGGGCTTGGCTGGATACTTTTGCGGAAGAACCGTACAAGGGAGAGTTGATGCGATATCCCCAAGTTCTGTTGACACCTCATGCGGGATCGTATACCCAGGAATGTCGCCGGCAGATGGAATTAGAGGCCGCGGAGAACCTGATCGGAGCATTTGACGAGCTAAAGGACCTGGAATATGAAAATCAGTTTCAAAAATAAAATCGTTCTGGTCACCGGAGCAACGCGTGGCATCGGCAAGCAGATCGCGGAGGATTTCGCGAAATTAGGCGCACAGCTGATCTTGACCGGGACCCGGCAAGATCAGGTTGACTCTTTGAACGCGAAAAAAGGATCGAAACGAAAATATTACTGCGTTGATTTCTCTGACAGGCAAAGCCTGAGCACATTTCTCGAGGACCTGACGGCGTATAAACGCATCGATGTCTGTGTCAATAACGCCGGCATCAACCGGTTAAACGCGGTGGATGAAGCCAAAATGGAAGATTGGGACGATATGATGGACGTGAATCTGCGCGCGCCGTACATGCTGATGCGCCAGGTCAGCAAGGTTATGAAAAAAAATCGTTATGGGCGCATCGTCAATATTTCATCCATTTGGGGTGTGATCAGCCGTGGAAAACGTTCGATGTATTCGACGACAAAATTCGGGATACGGGGCATGACGGTCACCGCCGCCATTGAGTTGGCTCCCTATAATGTTCTGGTCAATTCTGTTTCTCCCGGGTTCATCAAAACGGATATGACGGTGAAAAATTTGTCGAAAAAAGAGCAGGCGCAGCTTAATCAACAAATTCCTGTGGGCCGTTTCGGGACTCCGGAGGACATCTCCCGGACCGTTTTGTTTTTGGCAAGCCCGTATAACAGCTATATGACCGGGCAGAATGTTGTTGTTGATGGAGGGTATGTCAGTGTCTGATTCGTTCTTGGTCAAGTCGATATTCCGTGATTACAGGGTTGAATTTGTCGATAACTTCGCGGACCGTCTGAAAGATTTTGCGGTAAATGGGGCATTTTTTGTCGTTGATGCCAAGGTTTTCGATTCTTACCGCCAGCGGATCGGAGGAATTATTCCTTCCGAGCGGCTGCTCCTTGAGGAAGCCACGGAGTCGCACAAGACGCTGGAGCACAGCTCCCAGGTCATCAAGATTTTGATCGAAAAGAAGATTCGCAAGAATACTGTTTTAGTGGCGGTCGGCGGCGGCATCATCCAGGACATAGCGGCCTTTGTCGGTTCGATTTTTTTGCGCGGCATCGAATGGGTGTTCTTCCCAACAACCCTTCTGGCCCAGGCGGATAGCTGTATCGGAAGTAAAACATCCATCAATTTCAGCGGCTATAAAAATGTATTGGGCAATTTTTATCCGCCTTCAAAGGTGTTTATTGATCTGGAATTCTTGGGATCGCTTTGCGAGAGCGACATCAAATCGGGGATCGGGGAAATGCTTCATTATTATTTTGCCGCCGCCAGCCCTTCGGCAAAAGGAATCGCGGAGGAATATGACCGGTTATTTGCCGACCGAAAACGCCTTCACAAATACATCCGGGAAAGTCTGATGATCAAAAAGGATGTCATTGAGCGCGATGAATTTGACAAGGGCGAACGGAATTTATTCAATTACGGCCATACCTTCGGGCACGCGATCGAGACGTTCACTGATTATACGGTCTCCCACGGCCAGGCCGTGACTTTGGGAATGGATATCGCGAATTATATTTCCTGGCAGCGCGGTATGATCGACCAGGCTACATTCAATGACATGCACGGCATCTTGATCAAAAATATGCCGGCCTTTGAAATGGCCCAGGACCAGTTGACAAGGTATCTCGATATTTTGGCGAAAGATAAGAAGAACGTCGGTAGCGAGCTTGTTTGTATCCTCACCGAGGGCCCCGGGCGCATGAAAAGGGTGCGTTTGCCGCTGGACGATCGGCTGGAAAAACTTATTCTTGCGTGTTTTGAACGGCGCGCGTTGAAAGTCTAGTGATGGCAGAGAATAAAAAACAACAGAAAGTTTTATGGGCGTGCTGGGAAAAACCGGATACTTTGCCGGCCAATGGTGCCGTTGTCTTGAGCTTTTTGAAACCCGGGGCTGAAGTGACGTTTAAGGAATCATGGCGGGGGACGTTCGTATCGGCGCGCAAAGAGGCTGCCGGAGTCAAAGAGAGGGCCCTTGCTGCCTACATTGGATCGATCGGTCAGTTGGGGGCCGTTTCCTCTTCGGAGGGTATGACGTTTCGCAAGGCCTTGCAAACATCTGAGGAGGTCAGTCTCTGGTGGTTTCATCCGGTTTCACTGAAATATTGCGAAGGAGATCCGGTGTTCAACCAGATGATCCAGACATTGACTATTAACCAGGTTGCCCGCGCGCATCAATGCGGTCATATCGTTATTTGCGGCGGGCCATATGAAATCGTTGAAGTGTTGCGAACGCGATTTTCTGTTACGGCTAGGCGTTGTCATCGGCGAATGCCGTTGGTTTCCGATTATTTTCTGCCTTTTTTGCGCCGGATGAAATTTTGCCTGCAATCGCTTTATGAATTATTGTGTTTGCGCCGCTGCGATTTGGGTACCAAGGGAGGGGCTGATATCCTTTTCTCGGGATCCTGGGATTGGAGTGTAAAAGAATCATCCCCGGGACGTTTGTGGGACAGATATTATCAGGCCGTGCCGGAAAAATTAGAGGCCCGCGGAATAAATGTGGGATGGCTGGCGTGGTTTCAGCAGGGGATCGATCCCAGTAGAGCGCGCCGGTCGATCGCAGAAGCGGCCAAACCGCTGCAGAAATATCCACAGGTGATCATTGTTCAGTCTTTTGTTGGTTTTGGGGAAATCATACGAGCTGTCTGTGACTTTCGGCCGTTTGTGATTTTTTTACGGTATGCGCGCCAGAGCGCATTTCGAGCGAATTTTGACCGGGAAGGATTTAATTTCTTGCCGTTATTCCAAGGATTCTTGCGCGCCGGATTTTTAGATTCCAGCATCCCGCGATACACGTTGGTGTATGTGGCACATAAAAAGGCGGCTGCACGGTATCACCCGAAGGTCGTTGTCAGTTTCTTGGATTTTTTTCCGTACGCGCGCGCGGTTAATGCCGGTGTAAAGCAAGGATCGCCGCGAACGATATTGGTGGACATCCAGCACGCGAGCTATTCACGGGAGAAGACCTTTGGCGTTCTCGATGCCAGGCATGAATATCAGGGGATACCTGATGACTGTGCGATCCCGCGGCCGGATTATATCTGCGCGATGGGAGAATTGGGGCGGGATATTTTTATGGAAGGGGGCTTTTCGTCCGAACATGTTCTTTTAACCGGATCATCCCGTTATGACAGCGCTTCTTTGGTCGATGAGGCCGCACCGCGGAAGAAAGCTTCAGGTAAGAATGTTTTGATTGTCACGACTTTGCAAAAAATGGGTCCGGAGCTGGAAATGATCGATGCGGTGTGTGCGGCCTTTGAGCGTTTCCCGGAGATATCGCTGCATTTACGCTCGCATCCTTTTTTTGACATCACGACATCGGCGGGATTTAGGCCCTTTAAAGATAAAGTTAAATCGACAGGGAGAACATCTTTGGAAGAAGATCTATCCAAAGCAGATGTCGTTATTTTTTCTTATTCGGCGGCAGCAGAAGAAGCTTTCTTGCGCGGCATTCCGGTTTGGCAGTGGATTTCCGCCGGATACAATGCATCGGTATTTCGGGACATCCCGATCGTTCCGGCATTTTCCAGCGTGGAAGAGCTGGTGCGGTTATACATGCGATTTTTGGAGAACCCCAATGAATTTGTTCCTACTCAAGAACAACGACAGCTTGTGAAGCAAAAATGTTTTTATGCCGGCAGCAACGGAGTTCCGTCCGATCACATTACGGAATTGTTGTCTTCATGGTGCGCCGATCCATGGGAAGGTCTGGTCCTTTCCGGACACCAGGAGGGTAGATAATGTCGGGATCAAAGGTTTTGGTAACAGGAGGCGCTGGTTTTATCGGGAGCCATTTGGTCGATCAGCTCCTTGCCCAAGGCCACAGCGTAACGGTCATCGACAATTTTTCAACCGGCCGGCCGGAAAATCTTGCGCATCAAAAAGGCAAACTCCGGCTCATTGAAGCGGATATCGCGAATTTTGACGCCATTTCACCGCATTTCCGCGGGCAAGACATTGTATTTCATATCGCGGCTTTAGCGGATATCGTTCCTTCGATCGTCAATCCGCGTGGATATTATGCGTCGAATGTGCTGGGCAGCATGAATGTGGCTGAGGCATCGCGGCTGGCAGGAGTCAAAAAGCTGGTCTACGCGGCTTCGTCGTCTTGTTACGGCATCCCGCCGGAAGGATTTTATCCGACCTCCGAACAGGCGCCGATCGCCCCGCAATATCCTTACGCGTTGACGAAATGTCTGGGGGAACAAACGGTCCTCCATTGGGGGCAGGTGTACGATCTGCCGGTTGTTTCTTTGCGTTTTTTTAATGTGTATGGTCCGCGTTCAAGAACGTCGGGAACTTATGGCGCCGTGTTCGGCGTTTTTCTGGCGCAAAAGCTCGATGACAAACCATGCACGGTTGTCGGCGACGGCAACCAGACGCGGGATTTTGTTTATGTCACCGATGTGGCCAATGCGCTGATAAGCGCCGGGTTTTCACCGGTCAAGAATGAGATCTTTAACGTGGGGACGGGAAACCCGCAGAGTGTTAATACGCTGGTCTCGTTTTTGGGCGGGGAAAAGATCCATATTCCCAAACGCCCCGGCGAACCGGACTGCACCTGGGCGGATATCCGCAAGATCAAGGCCGTTTTACATTGGGAACCGAAAGTGCCTTTCGCGCAAGGCGTGGAGGAGATCCTCATGCACATCGATTATTGGAAAGACGCGCCGGTTTGGACGCCGGAGACGATCGAAAAAGCAACGGAAGATTGGTTCAAATACCTAGTGAAGGATTAAAGATGAATAACGGAAATGGAGTTTTAAGGAAGATCCAGACGCCGGAGAAGTTGGCCCGGATCGTGAGCGATTTGAAGAAAAGAGGAAAGAAGGTGGTCCTGTGCCATGGCGTATTTGATATCGTGCATCTGGGGCATATTCGCCATTTTAATCAGGCCAAAGAACAGGGGGACGTTCTGATCACCTCGCTCACTCAGGATAAATACGTTAAGCGCGGGCCCGGCCGGCCGTATTTCAACGACCGCCTGCGCGCCGAGACACTGGCCTCGTTGGCCATGACGGACTATGTGTCTATTGTCGACGCGCCTACCGCAACGGAATTTATCCGTAAAATCAGGCCCGACATCTATGCCAAAGGCCCCGATTACAAGGCCAAGGACAAAGATGTCACCGGAAGGATCTTTGATGAAGAAGAGGCAATTAAATCGGTGGGAGGACGCCTGTTTTTCACGGACGACATTACCTTCAGTTCTTCCAAGCTGATCAATGATTATCTCGACGCGTATCCGCCGCGCACGGTCAAGTATTTAAAAGCGATGAACAAGCGCTATCCCATTGATTACATTATCGAGTCCATTGAGGCGCTCAAGAAATTAAAAGTGCTGGTCATCGGGGACACGATCATCGACGAATACCACTATTGTTTTCCGCTGGGGAAATCTTCCAAAGAGCATCTGGTCGTCAACCGTTACGATTCCAAGGAGATGTTCGCGGGAGGAAGTTTAGCCACGGCTAACAACGCCGCGAGCATGTGCGGTCAGGTCGACCTGGTCACCGTCTTGGGACAGAAAAAATCTTATCAGAGTTTCATTGAAAGCAAATTAAGTTCGAACGTCCGCCCGGTATTTTTCTATCGCCCCGATACGGGCACGATCATCAAGCGCCGCTATGTCAGCAAGACGCAGAACAGAAAATTGTTTGAAATATGTTTTATGGAAGACAGGGACATCGCCGCAAGAGAAGAACAAAAGGTCATCGCGCATCTTAAAAAAGTCATTAAAAATTATGATCTGGTCATCGTTTCGGATTACGGGCATGGATTTTTGACCAAAAAAATCCGGGATGTGATCTGCGCCAAGGCCAAATACCTGGCATTAAATGTTCAGACCAACAGCGCCAATATCGGATTCAACTTGGTGACTAAATATCCGCGGGCCCACTGTGTCTGTGTCGATGAGCTGGAATTGCGGTATGCCACTCATGAGCGTCTTAGCGATCTTCGTTCGCATGCCAAGAAAGTGTATCAACAGCTTGAGTGCGAGCACATCATCGCCACGCGCGGATCTTTAGGGTCTTTATGTTATTCCGCAAAAAATGGTTTTCATGAAACACCGGCGTTCTCCAACCGGGTCATTGACGCTATCGGCGCCGGAGACGCGTTTTTCGCGTTTATCGCGCCGTGTTTTGCCGCGCGTATGCCGCAGGAAGTCGTGTCCTTGATCGGCAATGCCGTCGGTTCATTGGCGGTCCAGATCGTCTGTAACCGTGAGCCGGTGAAATCCGTGGACCTTATTAAATTCATCACGCGATTATTGAAATAAGAAAGGGCATATTCATGAGCAAGTTGAAAACGATATTAGTGACCGGCGGAGCCGGATATGTCGGAGCGGTTTTGGTCCCTAAGCTGCTTAAGAGAGGATACAAGGTCAAAGTCCTGGACCTGTACACCTATGGAACTGATATCTTCGATGGGATCAAGGACAGGCTCGGTCTTGAAGAGATAAAAGGCGATATCTGCGACACGGATATCTTGAAGCAAAGTTTGCGGGGCTGTGACGCTGTCATTCATCTCGCCTGCATTTCCAATGACCCGACGTTCGAGCTGAATCCCACGTTAAGCCGCAAGGTCAATTATGACGCCTTTGGGCCGCTGGTCAAGATCAGTAAAGAAAGCGGCGTGCGCCGGTTCGTTTATGCTTCCACCTGCAGCGTGTATGGGGTCAGCGACGCCGAGAATGTCACCGAAGACCATCCGCTTCTTCCTATCACGGATTACAACAAATATAAGGGATTGTGTGAACCCTTGCTCTGGAAATATCAGTCTCCCGAATTTACCGCCGTTACGATCCGGCCAGCCACGGTCTGTGGGTATTCCCCGCGCCAGAGATTCGATCTGACGGTCAATATCCTGACGAACCATGCCTACAACAATAACCATATTTTTGTTTTCGGCGGTAAGCAGGAACGGCCGAATCTTCATATCGAGGACATGACGGACCTGTATTGTTTTCTTCTGGAATTGCCGGACCAAAGAATCGCCGGCAAGACCTACAACGCCGGATACCAGAACCGTTCGGTCGCCGATATTGCGGAGATTGTCCGCAAAGTAATGATCGAGGAATTCCCCGAACGGCCGGAGGTGACGGTCGAAATGCGGCATTCCGATGATATTCGTTCTTACCGGATCTCCTCGGAAAAGATCAAGAAGGAACTGGGTTTTGTTCCCCGGCATACCATCGAAGACGCGGTGCGGGACCTGATCAAGGCGTTTAAGGCGGGCAAATACAATGACCCGATGAATAATCCCCGGTATTTCAATATTAAAACCCTTAAAACGGCGGAGTCGCAATGCGCTGTCTGATGAACATTCCTTACGTTGATCTGGCGGAGCAACATGTCCCCATCAAGGAAAAGTTGCTGGAAGCTGTCAGCAAAGTTCTCGACCACGGAAAGTTTGTTTTAGGCGAAGAAGTCGCCGAGTTCGAGCGGCGTTTTGCCAAATTGTGCGGCGTTGAATATGCCGTGGCGCTTAATTCTGGAACGGACGCGCTGATCTTGGCCTTGAAAGTGTTGGGGGTCGGCTCCGGGGATGAAGTCATCACCGTTTCCAACTCGTTTGTTTCATCGACGAGTTGTATCGTTCTGGCCGGCGCCAAACCGGCCTTTGTGGATGTGGGGGCGGATTATCTCATCGACCCCGCGCTTATTGAAAAAGCCATCACGCCGCGCACCAAGGCGATTTTGCCGGTCCATTGGACCGGCCGGCCATGCGACATGACGGCAATTAGGACGATCGCTAGGAAACATAAGGTGTTTGTCATCGAAGATTGCGCGCAGGCGGTGAGCGCGGAATACCGCGGACAAAAAGTCGGTTCGTTCGGCGATGTCGGGTGTTTTAGTCTGCATCCTTTAAAAACACTGAATGCCTGCGGCGACGGCGGCATTTTAACGACGAACAACAAAGCGTTATACGAACAAATATTGGTTCTGCGTGATAACGGATTTTATCAACGGAATGCTTGTGTTTCCTGGAGCAATAATTCGCGGCTCGATACGATCCATGCGGCGATGCTCTTAGTCAAAATGGATTATTTGGAGGAATGGACACAAAGCCGCCGCACCAACGCGCATTTCTATCAAAAGCAGTTAAAAAATTTTCCTCAAGTGCAGGTTCCAGCCGAAGAAAAACACATGCGTGCCGTCTATCACACGTTTATCATCCAAGCCGATCGTCGGGATGAACTTCAGGCTTTCCTGACGGAGAAAGGTGTTGGAACAAAGGTGCATTACGCGGTGCCGATCCATCTTCAGCCGGTCGCCAAAGAGCTGGGATATAAAATGGGAAGTTTGCCGGTCACCGAACGCCAGGCGGGCAGGGTTTTAAGTTTGCCTGTCGCCCAGTCGTTGCAACCGGAGATGCTGGAATATGTGGTCAACTCGATACGTGATTTTTATCAAAAATAAAGGAAGGTCATGAACGTACCGTATTCTTATCTTGATGGACAATTCGCGAATATCGACGAGTATCTTGAAGACGTCCGCAAGCTCGTGCAAAGTGGGGATTTTACCCTCGGCAAAGCGGTGACGGAATTCGAAGAGCGTTTTGCCAAACTCTGCGGCTTGCCGTATGCGATCGGTGTCAGTTCCGGTACGGACGCGCTGATCCTTTCGTTGAAAATTATCGGGGTCGGGCCGGGGGATGAGGTCATCACAACGCCGAACACATTTATTTCCACCGTCGGCGCGATCGCGATGGTGGGCGCGCGTCCGGTCTTTATTGACAATAATCAGCAATACACCATTGATGCCGACAAGATCGAGCAGGCCATTACGCCCAAAACAAAGGCGATCTTGCCGGTTCATTTGACGGGATGTCCGGCGGATATGCTCAAGATCATGGACATCGCGAAGCGCCATAAGTTGCTGGTTATTGAAGATGCCGCGCAAGCGATCCTTGCCAAGATCGATGGCAAACACGTCGGTTCCTGGGGCGAAACGGCGTGCTTTAGCTTGCACCCTTTAAAGAATTTGAACGTCTGGGGCGATGGGGGCGTTATTGTGACGCGTTCCGCGGAATTGAACCGCAAATTGAAATTATTCCGTAATCACGGGATGCGCACGCGCGATGAGATCGAGTTCTTCAGTCATAACAGCCGGCTGGATTCGCTGCAAGCGGTCATCGGTAACCGCTTGATCAAAGAGGTGGAGGACATCACCCAGAAACGCATCGCGAACGCCCGGCAGTATGACGAGGCGTTTAAGGATTTGCAGGAACATATAACCACTCCGCAACGGCGG
>Ga0209541_10006171_pt1 | contig 20582 bp, 24 predicted proteins | sample RifCSPlowO2_01_FD_184027 | JGI IMG/M metagenome (GOLD analysis project Ga0209541, IMG submission 184027) | Groundwater microbial communities from Rifle, Colorado - Rifle CSP2_plank lowO2_0.1 (SPAdes) (version 2) | ecosystem: Environmental > Aquatic > Deep subsurface > Groundwater | place... | reverse complement strand
AGAAATGGCAAAGAGGTTGAAAAAAGTATATGATATTCAGCAACGATTCGGCAACAAGAGAGATTGACTCCTTGGTAACCTTTTCTAATGAGCTATAGCGTCCCGTCCCGTTTTTTTGTTGATTTTGCTTGATTTTTATGCTATCATATGGTTATGAGAAACTGGTCAACTGACACAAAAGAACTTGAAAAAACAGCTGAAAAGTTTTCCATTTGGAAACTGGAACAGCTCATTAATTTTGGTTTAGATGGGGCAAAAATCAACCTAAGTGACCTGAAAACATATTGGGGAAAGATTGTCATTGACCCTGTTAAAAGAAAATTTTTGTCAATGTTCGTCTAATTTAGATTTAATATATTTAAAAAACGCACTTTTAAACATGCAAAGCATCCTGTCCAAAAATCAAAAAAATATACTGAACCTTCTTGGTAGTGAAAAAAACATTTTTGACAATTTTTATTTGGGTGGTGGCACAGCGTTAGCTGAATGGTATTTACATCATCGCTTGTCTGAAGACCTCGATTTTTTTTCTGAGACTGAATTTGAACCTCAAAGTATTTCCGTTATTTTCAGGAAGCTACAAAAACCAGCTGGTATTATGAAAATAGAATATACCCAAAGTTTCAACCGAAGCCTTTTTTTTCTTGAGTTGGGAAAAGACAAGATAAAGACTGAATTCACTTTTTTTCCATTTCCGAGGATTGAAAAGAAAACAAAAATAGGGGAGCTATACATTGATAGTTTGCTTGATATTGCTGTCAACAAAATTTTTACCATATACCAAAAACCTAGATCTCGCGATTTTATCGATTTGTATTTTATTCTCCAAAAAGAAAAAAGTTGGACGCTAGATGAATTGGTTAAAAAAGCTCAAATAAAATTTGACAATCATCTCGATCCGATACAGCTTGGATCGCAATATATTAAAGCAAAAGAATTAAAAGATTATCCAAAGATGCTCATACAGGTTGATGAAAATGTTTGGCAAGATTTCTTTGTAAAAGAAGCAAAAAAACTGAAAGATCAGATTATTTCTGTTTAATAACAATAGTAAGACTTTTTTTAAAGAAGATCTGCTACTAGGTTATCCCCACTTCCACTTTCTCTAAGGCACTCTTGTGTCGTATAATTAGATGCACAGTTATGTCTAAAAACAAAAAACTAATAATCCTCTCCCTCATCGTCATCATTCTCGGTCTTTTCGTTGTCTTCTACTCACCCAAATATTCCTCACCACCTCCTGCTCCACTTCGTCAGTATGACCTAAGTATTACCGAAAGAAACCAAGCATTAGCAGAATTAAGAAAAGTCATATCCAAATCTCCACCCTTAACCACTAAAGAAAGAAGTCAAGCATTAACAGAACTTAAGAAATTAAACCAAACAAAATAACATGAAAACAAAAATAATTCAAAATATAAAATCGGTTATCATCATCTTAGCCCTAGTGGTAGGTATCAGCTATGCTTCCGCTGCCTGGACGAATCCTACAGCTACTCCTACAGGTGATAACACTCCAGCTCCGATCAATGTAGGAGGTAGAGATGGACTAGATCAAACCAAATGGTATAACCAATCCAAATCTGGAGTTTTAAATCTTGCTCATCTATTTACCTCTGATCTAACTGTTACTAACCCAGACGGAACTACCACCAACATTCCTGATGGATCTGTCTTGACGGCTGACGGTGCTAATACGGGGAAGGTGAAGTGGGAAGCGCCGACCACAACTAGTTGCGATGCCGGTACAGAATGGATTGCTATTCGATATGCAGCAGGTTACCCAGCAGTATATTTATCACCATATCCTCCAACTTCGTATACATATGCGGGGAGAACATTCTATATTTATGATTCAGTAAAAACTTGGTCAGGCACCGACAACGAATTTATAGCAAATCCTGATGCCGCTTTTGATAATGCCACAGATATTCCAGTAGGATCCACTAGGGCAACAACAAGATATATTTTCAATAGCGCCCAATTGGCGAGCGAAAACACCGCTACTCAACAAGCTTCGATTGGTACAACTACAGATGGTTTTGCCTCTTTTATGGCTAATCGCTATGCTTGCACTGCCAATGTCGTCAATGCTCCAACTTGTCATGTTAATAACTCAGGAGTAATAATGCCATTTTTCGGTCGTACACTAGGTGGAAGCATATATGGGTCATATACGGATAGTGATAGTGGATCCTATCTTACTACTTATGTAAAAGTTGGAGGTGGAACGGGAGTATTTACGATTGGTTCGACTTGCGGAGGCGGGACGACGGGAGGGGGTGGTGTTGCTACGGGGTCTGTGGGAGGGGGGTACTACTCATCATATATAACTGGTGGTTTGCAGTGGACCAATTGGGGAACTGGTGTCGCCAACCAGACATGTCCATCAGGTTATATATCTAAAAGGATTTCTGGTGAATCAGTTAGCCCCAGTGATCCCACAGTTCAAGCATATCTCTGCTTGAAGCAATAATTCAACAAATAAATCCTTATATCTCCCTCCCCTTAAATCCCCATCGATTTAACCGTCTCGCTCAATGTCGCCCCTAAGGACTAGCTGGACTAGCTAGGGACTAGCTAGGACAGTCCTTGCTAGTATGCTAGTATTGCTAGTATGTTATACTTTTAATATGTTACGAAAAGATCCATTTGTTACGGGTGAATACTATCATCTTTGGAACAGGGGAATAGACAAAAGACTAGCTAGAACCGTTCTCGCTAGTAAATCTGACCACGGTAACCTATTTATGAGCTAGAATGTGGTATTGACAAAAAATCTGTATTAGTTTTCGCAAGGACTGTCCTTGCGAAGAAAGTGAGGGACTAGCTAAGGACTAGCTAAGTTTTCGCAAGGACAGTCCTTGCGAAGAATCATCTGCATAATAGGGGTATCGACAAAAGGGTAATTTTTAAATTAGAAAGAGATTAGGCTAAGCTAGGACAGTCCTAGAGATTAAGGTTCATGATCCCCAACGGTGAGAAGCGCAACAGTTTTCGCAAGTTTTCGCAAGGACAGTCCTTGCGAAGAATCATCTGCATAATAGGGGTATCGACAAAAGGGTAATTTTTAAATTAGAAAGAGATTATGAAAGGACTAGCTAGGACTAGCTAGGACAGTCCTTGCTAGTATGCTAGTATTGCTAGTATGTTATACTTTTAATATGTTACGAAAAGATCCATTTGTTACGGGTGAATACTATCATCTTTGGAACAGGGGAATAGACAAAAGACTAGCTAGAACCGTTCTCGCTAGTAATTCTCGCTAGTAAATCTGACCACGGTAACCTATTTATGAGCTAGAATGTGGTATTGACAAAAAATCTGTATTAGTTTTCGCAAGGACAGTCCTTGCGAAGAATCATCTGCATAATAGGGGTATCGACAAAAGGGTAATTTTTAAATTAGAAAGAGATTATGAAAGGTTCATGATGCTTTTGTATCTTGCAAATTCACATGACTAGCTAGAACCGTTCTCGCTAGTGTACTAATTCAAAAAGAAAAAGGTGTCAGGAACCTTTCTTTTAAAAAGGTATACAAAGAGCCACTCCACAAGGGTGGTTTTTGTTTTTTGTTACATTTGTGGTACACTAAAAATATGACAAGAGATAAGGTTATTGGTTTCTGGACAGAAAGTAGTGAAGAAGATCTAAGGGTTGCAAATGGGCTTTTCAAGCTTAAGCATTATCCTCAATCTCTTTTCTTTTGCCACCTAAGTCTTGAGAAATTATTGAAAGGTTTAATCGTAAAACACACAAAAGAAAACCCACCGTTTTCTCATGATTTAGAAAAACTTGCGATCTTGACTGGTTTTGAAATGAAAAAAGGAGATGTGAATATTTTAAATGAAATTTCTTCGTTTAATATTGCTGGAAGGTACGGTGATGAAAAGTTTGAGTTTTATAAAAAATTTAACAAGAAAGCTGTCTCTCTAAAATATCTGAATCTTACTAAAGAATTAACATTATGGCTAAAAAAAGAATCTCAAAAAAAATAACCAAGATGGTGTTAGACTACACCGACAGACTTTCTCAAAAAGAGCTTGTTCCTATTGAAAAGGTGTTTATTTTTGGTTCGGTAGCAAAAGGGGAAAATACTAGAAAAAGTGATATAGATGTTTGTATTGTTTCCCCATTTTTTAATAATAGAGTTGAAGCTATTCAGTTTTTATTGAAAAAAAGAAATAAAATGGAAGTTATTTCAGGACTTGAACCAATAGGATTTTCGCCAAAAGCTTTTTTGGAAAGTAGTTCTTTGATTGAAGAAATAAAGAATACAGGAGTTCAAATATAAAAAAGGTGAGAAAAAAAGGTGTCAGGAACCTTTCTTTAATTAGACTCGCAAGGACCGTCCTTGCGAAGAGGTGTTGTTTTTATTTCCAGTTGCAGATAGTTTGATTATCGTGTATAATAGTGTACATGATAAATAATGATAAAAAACTCAATAAAATCAGTCGAAACAGAAGATTTGCTGATCTTGCAGTTCTGGGCGATACTGTTTTTCACATAAATGATTTGGCGAATTTATGGAATATTCGAGATAGGAACACTTTACGAAAAACGCTTTCTCGATATGTGGCAGCGGGTCTGATTCATCGTATCCACCGGGGTTTCTACTCTTTGAAAAATCTGCGAGATATCGATGCATATAGCTTGGGTCTGAAGGCCATCCATCGCTTCGCATATATATCATGTGAGTCTGTACTCTCCGATAACGGCATCATCAACCAGTCTCCGACCGAGATCACGCTGGTTAGTGATATTTCCAGACGGTACAAGATCGGGGATTTAAATTTCCGATCTCGCAGACTTACTTATAATTTTTTATACAATGATGTCGGCATCCTGAACCGAAACGACATAAGAATTGCGACGGTCGAGCGGGCAGTGGCCGATATGCTCTATTTCAATCCACGCGCATATTTTGATGCCTCTACTTCAAAATTGATCAACTGGAAAGCAGTTAAGAATATTGCGACCAAAATCGGTTATAATATAAAAATACCATCATAATGAATATACCAAACAAAAAAGACGCTCTGCATAAGGCTTGGCTGTATCGACTACTGGAAGCAATTGCCGACAACCAAAAATTGGTCAAGGTTATGTATTTCAAAGGCGGCACATGCGCCTCAATGCTCGGATGGTTGCCGCGTTTTTCTGTGGATTTAGATTTTGATTATGCAGGAGAAATAAATGCAGTCGCGATAGAATCAACTAGAAAAGAACTGGAAAATGTTTTTATCGAACTTGGTTTATCAATCAAAGATAAAAGCAAAGTTGGCATCCAATACTTTCTTAAATATGAAAATCCTAAAAATACTCAGTCGGGTCGCAACACGCTCAAGATTGATGCGAATTTTCCGCTCTTTAAATCGAGCAAGTACGCGCCGAAGCGATTCAGTGAAATTGACCGCATACTTTCATGCCAAACTAAAGAGACGATGTTCGCGCATAAATTAGTTGCTGTGATTGATCGCTTTGAAAAAACGGGGCAGATTGCCGGACGAGATATTTTTGATATTCACTATTTTTTTCTAAACGGCTTTGAATATGATTCTGCTGTTATTAGGGAGCGCCGAAAAGTAAAGAAAGTGAAGGAGTTTTTTTTACAACTTCACAAATTTATCAGCGCAAATGTGACAGATGCTGTCATTACCGAGGACTTAAGTTCGCTGTTGCCTTTACTGGAGTTTAAAAGAATTAGAAAAATACTAAAAAGGGAGGTTCTTAGTTTGATTCAAGCCGAGATTGACAAATTTAGATGACCTGTGGATAAGTAATGTTGTCGTGTCTTTTAGTTGAGAGTATAATAGAACCATGAAAACTTATTTCTCAAATTCTTTTTTTAAAATAATTTTTGTTCTAGTTTTTTTCCTCTTGTTCTCTTTCCCTTTTGTCGCTTCTGCAGCTACGACCAGTCCACTGTCCGGCTGGGCTTGGTCATCCAATATCGGGTGGATTAGTTTTAGTTGCGCTAACACTAATTCGTGCACGACTGTAAATTATGGCGTCAATAAAGATAATAGTAGTGGTGCGCTCAATGGCCATGCTTGGTCATCAAACATTGGCTGGATAAAATTCGGCGGACTTCTTTCCGGGTTTCCTACTAATGGTAATGGAACACAATCAATAGATGCAAAAATAAATGGCAACAATCTAGTCGGCTGGGCTAGGGCTTGCGGTGGAACAGTGAATGCAGATTGCAATTCTGCAACAAGGACCGACGGCTGGGACGGATGGATTTCTCTCGGTGGCACCGGATATGGGGTAAGTCTCAATCCACTAGACGGACGTTTTAGCGGCTACTCTTGGGGTTCGGATGTTATTGGCTGGACTAGATTTGATGTAGGGCAAAATAGTGTTACCATTGGTCCTAACTTTATCCTTGAACCCGGCTCTACCATCACGATTCCCCAAGGCACCACAAATGTGTCTACAAATGTTACCTCCAGACTAATATCTGGATCCCCAACTGGTGCGACATCTTTGAATGTCTGGCTGACTAATACTTCTTCCCCAAACCACATTTTGGATTTTTCTCCACCCAATTGCAATCCTCCTAGTAATTGTTATCCCACAACTGCTCCGGAAAAAACAATCCCACTAAGTTTGAATGGCTTAGGAAATCTTCTCCCAAACACTTATCTCGTCCACGTACAACAAACCGTCAGTATTAGTGGAGTATCTCTCGTCCGAGAAACGCAATTTAATCTTATTGTTACTTCTTCGACCGGTACTTGTTTTGATGAAATTCAGAATGGAAATGAAACTGGTATTGATATGGGCGGTCGTTGCGCTGGTGGGTGGAGTAACTGGAGTGCGTGCAGTGCGTCTTGTGGAGGGGGGACTCAAACTCGTACCTGTACAAATCCTGTGCCCTCAGGCAATGGACCTAGTTGTGTCGGTCCTCTTTCTCGGGCCTGCAATACTCAAGCTTGTGGCGGTGCCACTGGAGTTTGCAATACATCTGTTTACTATGGCTGTGCTTCTAGTCAGACTAGTGTAAATCATCAGACTCACCCTTCCATTGTGACATGGTCTTGTAGTCCAGAATATCCTGATTCAGATCCAAGTAATAATTCAGATCAGTGTTCCAAACGGAAAGGACCAGGATTTATTGAAAGGTAATAAATTAAATTTTATGCCTACAGTGCCTACAGAGCTTTAGACTCTACCATTGAGTGGCTTTTGTTTTTGCGATGTTGTGGTATGATGAAAATGTGATAAAAGATATTGAAAACAAAGAAATAACGCTGGCGCGCGCCGCAAAAAAAATCGGTGTTGATTTAGTGTTGCTTTTCGGGTCTCAAGCTGATGGCAGTAATCGCCGAGACAGCGATTTTGATATTGCCTACCGATCAAAAAAACCGCTAGAATCAGATAGCGACCTTTTTCACATACTTATGGATTATGTTGGCAGTGAGAATTTGCATATATTAAATTTGCGAGACATCAAACCCCTTACTCTTTACGAAATAATGCGCAACTGTAAAGTCTTGTATGCGGAAGATATGCTGGATTTTTATAATTTGCGCGCTTACGCGTTCAGGCGATTTGAAGATGAAGTAAAACCACTATACGAGCTAATTTCTAATAGACTTAAAAAACAATATTTGTCATGACTCTGAGAAAACAATTTGTGGAAGATAAAATCACGATAGCCAATGAATATTTATTAAAAGCGCGAGCTATTTTTGATGCCATGACAACTGAGGAGATTTTGCATTCAGAACTCAATTTACATACGATGGAGCGTTACTTACAACTTATTGTCGATGCCGTGCTCGATATTAACAATCATTTTATTAAAGAACTTAGTCTTGAGCCAGCCAAAGATTTGAAGGGTACTTTCCAAATACTGGCTGTTAATAATATTTTAGAAAAAGAATTTGCGCAAAAGATAAGCGAAGTGGTGGGCTTGCGAAACATCATCGCCCATCAATATGAAAAAGTGGATGTTAAAAAGTTTCTAGAGGATTTTCGAAAACATAGTGGCGACTTTGACCAATATTTCAAATATATCTTGACCTATCTGGACGGTAGAGATTTTTAATAGCAGAAATCCCTTTTCCGGGGATTTTTTGATATAATACAAAGGTGATAATCAACGAGGAACAATTTAAGAAATTTATTTTAGAATCCGGGCTTCTTTCTAAGACGGATTTTGAGGCGGCTGTGAAAATGGCTGAGACTAAAAAACAGAAGCTTGGAAATATTTTACTTTCCGAGGGTAAAATATCGGAAACGGATTTGAAGCGCGCTGAAGCTTTTGTTCTAGGAATACCATTTGTCAGCTTGGTCAATCAAAAAATCGATTTCTCCGTACTCTCCCTAATACCCGAGCCTATTGCCCGCAATGACAACATCGTCGCTTACAAGAAAACCGATAAGGAACTGGAAGTGGCTATGCTCGACGTGGATGACTTGCCGGTGATTGATTTTATCAAAAAGCGCTCCGGGCTTAAAATTTTACCCCGATTGACCGATACGGTTTCTATCAAATCAGTGCTAGTCCAATACCGCAAAAGCTTGCAAGTGGAATTTCAGAATATCATTCAAAAAGAATCCAAAACTCTTGGAGATGTGGAAAGTGGAGACGGCGAGAAGTCTGGAGACAAATCTGGGGAAAAGTCTGAATCGGAATTGAAAGATCTCGCCGAGGATTTGCCAGTGGTTAAAATTGTGGACTCTCTCATTTTCCACGCTATCTTACAGAATGCCTCCGATATTCACATCGAACCCGGAGAAAAAGAGCTTACCGTGCGTTACCGAATAGATGGAATTTTGCACGATGCGATGATCCTTGATAAAACCGCTGGCGCTGGGATCGTGGCGCGCATCAAGGTGCTTTCAAATTTGAAATTGGACGAAAAAAGGTTACCGCAAGACGGCCGATTCAAAAAAGAGCAGGACGGCGAGAAGATTTCCTTCCGTGTTTCTACCCTGCCTACTTTTTTTGGGGAAAAAACAGTAATGAGAATTTTAAAGGAGAATACGCACGGATTTACTTTAGAGACGCTTGGTTTTCACGGAGAAGGATTGGAAAGAATACATAGTTCTTTAAAACAAAAGACGGGTATGGTGCTGGCGACCGGTCCGACCGGAAGCGGAAAGACGACCACGCTCTACACTATGCTTGATATTTTAAACAAGCCGGAAGTCAATATTTCCACCGTGGAGGATCCAATCGAATATCAAATGCCCCGAGTTAATCAGACGCAAGTAAAGCCGGAAATAGGTTTGACTTTCGCAAACGGCCTCCGTTCGCTTCTGCGCCAAGATCCGGATATCGTAATGGTGGGGGAAATTCGAGATGGCGAAACCGCTGGGCTTGCGATCAACGCTTCGCTCACTGGGCACTTGGTTCTTTCCACTATCCACACCAACAGCGCCGCAGGCGCGATCCCTCGCCTTATCGATATGGGCGTTGAGCCATTTCTTATAATCGCTACCGTCAAAACGATCATCGCCCAGCGATTGGTGCGCCGGCTTACTCCGAATAAAGAAAAATATTTTTTATCCGACGTGGAGTTGAAGAATTTGTCCAAAATTGTTGATCTTGACAGAGTGCTGGGATTTTTGAAAACTGAAAAAATCATAGGGGCGAAAGATTCCTGGGAAAAAATTCCATTTTATAAAGCAGTTAAGACCAGCGAACTTGAAGATGGATATTCCAACCGTGTCGGCATGCATGAAGTGCTAAAAGTTACGTCCACAATTAAGGAAATGATTCTGGCAGGCAAATCTCAAGATGATATAGAAATACAGGCAAAAAAAGAAGGAATGATGACGATGCTCGAAGACGGAGTTTATCAGGCTATTTTAGGCGTAACTACTTTAGAAGAAATATTTCGAGTTGTTTCGGAGTAGAATAAAGAAAAGATATGCTTTTTTCATACAAATCTAAATCAAAAGAAGGCGGAATCACGGAAGGAATTCAATTTGCTCCAGATCGTTTTTCGCTAGCTCACGACCTGCGTTCGCATGGAAATATACCGCTCACAATTAAAGAAAAGGAGAAAACTATTCTTGATCAGTTGTCTTTTATTCCCGGAATATTTTCCAAAGTTTCAATTTCGGAGCAGATTATTTTTACCAAAAATTTAAGCGGGATGCTCAAAGCGGGACTGTCGCTATATCGGGCATTGTCTGTTTTGAAAAAGCAGACCAAAAACCCCAAACTCAATAAAATTTTGACGTCTCTGAGCGAGGATATAAACGGAGGAGGGACCCTGTCTTTAGGTCTTTCAAAATTTCCAGATGTCTTTTCTAAACTCTTTGTATCCATGACGCGCGCTGGCGAAGAGTCGGGCAACTTGGCTAGCGCACTTTCAGACATTGGGCTGAATTTAGAGAAATCGCATTCTCTGACCAAGAAAGTCAAAGGCGCGCTGATTTATCCGGGAATAATCCTCTCCGCGATGATTCTGATCGGAGTGTTGATGTTTGCTTTTGTGGTGCCGACTTTGGCGAGCACTTTCAAAGAGCTCGGGGTTGTCCTGCCCACCTCGACCCGCATCTTGGTCTTTTTTGGTAATTTCTTCTCGAACCACTTGATTTTAACTTTTGTAATTATAATCTGCTCAGCTTTAGGATTGTTCATGCTTTTCCGCGCGAAATTTATGGCTCGGTATATTGATTATATTTTGGTTCGATTGCCGATCATCGGAAATCTAGCCAAAGAATTAAATACCGCTCGCACCGCCCGTACCATGTCTTCACTACTTTTGGCTGGGGTTTCCATCACTCGGGCAATGGAAATTACTGAAGATATAGTGCAAAATATTTATTACAAAAAAGTTTTAAATGAAGCAAAAATCGCCGTTGAAAAAGGAGCACCTTTCTCTAAAGCTTTTGAAGAAAATAGCAATCTTTATCCGATCATGATGTCGGAAATGATCGAAGTCGGGGAAGAGACCGGGAAATTATCGGATATGTTGTTGCAGATTGCTTTATTTTACGAAGAGGAAGTTGAAAATAAAACCAAGAATCTTTCCACGATTATTGAGCCACTCTTAATGATTGTGATCGGCGCCGGAGTTGGATTTTTTGCAATTTCTATGATCTCACCTCTTTATTCTATTTTGGGTAGTATTGAATAATGAAAAATTTTTACCAAAAAGGACTGACTGCTATAGAATTATTGGTTATAGTTGCCGTGCTGGGCATTATATTTTCCATTGTAATTCCGCAGTTTGCAAAAATGAGGGAAAATCAAGTGTTTAAAAGCACCGTAGCGGATGTTTTGTCTTCTTTAAATAAAGCCCGCTCACAGACTTTAGCCTCAGCTGATTCTTCTTCCTACGGAGTGCACTTTCAATCCGATAAGGTTATAATTTTTAAAGGCACGGCTTTTTCAAGCGGTGATGCAAACAATCAAACAGTAAACATAACTTCACCGGCAATAATATCCACGATTACTCTTACAGGAGGAGGCGCCAATGTTTATTTTAATAGATTAAGCGGTGCGCCGAGCGTTACGGGATCAATAGTTGTTTCTAGTGTAAATTTTACTAAAACTATTACAATTTCTGCCACCGGCATGGCGAGTGTAAATTAAATGATGAAAAAAACTTTTAAAAATAAAGGATTCATGATGATTGAAGTATTGGTGGCTACCTCTATAATTACCGTTTCAATTTTGGTGGCGATGGCTGTTGCCGAAAAATCTGTGTATGTTTCTCGCCAAGCTTTCCATACGAGTCAAGCAGCTTTTTTATTAGAGGAAGGAGCAGAAACAGTTCGAATATTTCGAGACAATGGATGGAGCAATATTTCCGGACTAACCGTTAGCACCAATTATTACCCCGCTTTTTCAGGAAATACTTGGGTTTTATCTACGACTTCTAATCCAATCGCATATTGGAATTTTAATGAAACTTCCGGCACGACCGCGACAGACACTTCTGATTTTTTGCCTTCACATCCGGCCACGCTTATAAATGATCCGATATGGTCGACCGGTATAGACGGCAATAGTCTCTTATTTAACGGCTCCAATACTTACGCTAGCACTTCCACTTCTCCAATTCCAACACTCTCGAAATTTTCTATCAGTGCTTGGGTCAATATGTCTGTCAATCAATCTGGCTGGGGGTCGATTGTGATAAAGCGAGACACTTATGGTTTGGAAGTCTTAAACGGTTTTATCTATGCCAACATCGGCAATGGAACATCGAGTTGGATCAATACTGTTTCCGCTCCACTTTCTGCCGGAGTCTGGCATCACGTCGTTCAGACTTACGACGGCGCGACTAATCGTCTCTATGTTGATGGCGGTGCGCCAGTTTCTGGGACCGGCACGTTGATTGATACCGCCAACAATCTCCTTATCGGTTCCTGGAATACAACTTCCGAATTTTTCAATGGAAAAATTGACGAAGTTCGTATTTACGATCGCGCTCTCACTGCGACCGAAGTGACTGCTTTGCATGATTCTATTGTCATAGCGCCCGATACAATTTCCAATGCTATCGGAATTTTTAAACGTAAAGTGACTATTGCCAATGTGAATCGGGATAATACTACCAAAGATATTGTCAATTCTGGAGGCACACCTGATTCTGGAACGAAGTTGATTACGGTCACGGTGTCTTGGCCGGAAGGGGGAGTCATCGTCACCAAGACATTACAATTTTACATCTCAGATATCTTTTCATGATTAAAATTACCAAAAAACAAAACGGTTATGCTGTCCTAGAACTACTCTTTTACATATCTTTTTTTGCGGTGCTGTCCTTGGTGGTGATTAATGCGATGATCACTATGGCTAAATCTTTTCGAGAAACGGCTATCCAGGCAGAGTTTATGCAAAGCGGAAATATAATGGAAAGAATTTCACGAGAAATTAGGCAAGCTTACAATATAAGTTTGATAAGTGGTAGTGACCTGGTGCTCAATACTAAGGATGATGCTGGAGTCGATAAAACTGTGGAGTTTTTGCTTTCCAGCACCAACCTAAGACTTATTGAAAATGGTGTTCTGACAGGCAATTTAAATACTCCAAATATATCGGTAACTGCTGTGACTTTTACCCAAATCACCACTGCAAAGGGAAAAGCGGTCAAAGTGACTATGACGCTTGTTTCCCAAAATGACACCTTGAATCGCTCTCAGAATTTTTATGACACAGTGGTCCTCCGGGGTATTTATTAAAAAATGAAAAAAGATTTTAAAAAAGTCAAAAGAAATAGAGGTGCCGCGATGCTGATTTCAGTCATCTTTTTCTTGTTTATCTCTCTGGCTATAATTTCTGGTCTGGTGGGGCCGACAGTGCGTGAATTTAAAAATGCCAATGTGAATTTAAATTCCAAAAAATCATATTTTTTGGCTGAATCAGGCGGGGAAGACGCTTTATATAGAATACTAAACAATATAGAGATTTCTGAAAGCGAAACTATTACCCTGGATTCTAATTCAGTGACGACAGACATTGCTTCTATCGGAAATAATCAAAAACAAATTGTTTCGCTTGGCGATGTTGGTAATTTGGAGCGTCAAAATAGTTTGTTATTAAAAACTGGGTCTGGAGCCGTATTTAAATACGGGACCCAAGCGGGCCAAGGTGGCATGACTATTGGCAACAATGCCGGCTTAAATGGCAGTCTTTATTCAAATGGAAGCATTCTTGGTTCTAATCATGCCTTTATTACCGGGGATGCGTATGTCGCCAATAGTCCCGCGCTTGCGGCTGATCAAATCAACGATACTCCGACGCCACCGCCCTATGGCATGGTTTTCGGTACCGCTAATGCAACCCAAGATATTGCCCAAAGCTTTCAGTTAACAACAAGTGGTCTGGCAAATAAGGTGCAATTTTATATAAAAAAAAATGGCAACCCGGGGAATGTAACTGTGCGCATTACCACCAATAACGGAAGCGCGCCTTCTACCACCACAATTACAACCGGCACGCTAAGCGCCACTCTGGTAACGGGGAGTTATGGATGGGTCAATGTTACATTTGCATCCAGTCCATTTTTGGCCGCCGGAACTACTTATTGGGTAGTAATTGACAACAATACCAGTCTTTCTAATTATTATACATTGGCTGGAAATACTGGGGCTTATGCAAATGGCCAGGCCAAGATAGGCGCCTATAGCGGCACCTGGAACAATACGACACCAGCCGGACTAGATGGATATTTTAAATTCTATCTGGGGGGTTTTACATCTCAAATTGATAATATGGAGATAGGGACCAGTGGCGTTGGAGAAGCGCACGCCAATCTTGTTAAAAATTCAACCATTACCGGCTCGCTTTATTGTCAGACCGGTACTAATAACAATAAAGCATGCAACACCTCCCAAGCAGACCCAGTGCCGATCGACTTTCCGATTTCTGACGCCAATATTGCGGATTGGAAAACCGATGCCGAAAATGGCGGGGTCACCAATGGAGATGTCACTGTCTCTGCTCCGACGACACTGGGTCCAAGAAAAATAATTGGCGATTTGACAATCAATAACACCTTAACTATGGCCAATACGATTTGGGTGACTGGCAATATCAGCACCAGCAACAATATTACCTTGAAACTAGATCCTTCGTTTGGTGCCACCACTGGTATTATTATCGCCGACGGTTTTATAGACATGGCTAATGGCGTGGATGTTTTAGATTCCGGAACACCGGGAAGTTATATATTGCTTCTCTCGACTGCCCCTTGTGATGGCGGTACCAGCGGCAATCCTTGCGCTGGGAACGTGGATGCTATTACGATTCGCAATAATTCCGATATTCTTATTGCTAATGCCCAGCAGGGGACAGTTTCTTTCGGTAATAATGCGACAGTTAAGGAAGTGACCGGTAACAAAATTAAAGTGGCGAATAACGCTACCATTACCTATGGATCCGGAGTATTCAGTGTTGATTTTACTAGCGGTCCTGGTGGCGGATGGGATATTTTGGGCTGGAAAGAAACACAATAAATATGCTAGAATGAGTGGATGACAAGTAGAACAAGAAAAATAATTGTCGGGAATTGGAAAATGAATCCGCTAGTTCTCGCCGAGGCGGAAAAACTGTTTGGTAAGATGGCCCAAGATCTTTCCCGGATCAAAAAAACAGACATTGTCGTTTGTCCCCCGGTTGTTTATCTCAATGCGATTTTTAATTTACTAAAAGCTATGCGCTATAAGCTAAAACCTAGTTTGGGCGCCCAAGATGCTTTTTGGGGCGATGTCGGCGCCTTTACGGGGGAAGTGTCGGCCTCGATTCTTTACAATCTAGGCGCCAGATATGTCATTTTAGGTCATTCAGAAAAGAGATCGCTTGGAGAAACCAATGTGCTAATTAATAAAAAAGTAAGAGGAGCTCTAGTGGCCGGACTGAAACCAATATTATGTGTGGGAGAGAGTGCGCGCGATGAAAACCATAACTATTTTAGTTTAGTCAAAGGGCAAGTCGCTGAATGTTTAGCCGGAATTTCTAAGAATTCAATTTCTAAAATAATAGTTGCCTATGAGCCGATCTGGGCGATTTCCACTACAGCCAACCGTCGAAATGCCACTTCCGGTGATTGTCGAGAGATGGCCATTTTTATTCGTAAAGTTCTTTCGGATAAATTTGGCGCAGAATCTCAAAAAGTAAAGGTTATTTACGGGGGTTCAGTAAACGAAAAAGACGCCCTGGAGTTTTTGCAAAATGGGGGAGTGGATGGATTATTGCCCGGCCGAGCGAGTCTGGATGCGGAAAAATTTACGAAGATTGTAAAAATATGCGAAGCATTGAACAAATAGAAAATGTAGCAGGCAAAACAGCCATTGTCCGAGTAGATTTTAATGTGCCAATCAAAGATGGCAAAGTAGAAGACGATTTTAGAATAAAAGCGGCTATGCCGACCATACAATATATCCTCAAAAATGGCGCCAAGGTTATTTTGTTGAGCCACCATTCGGATTCAAAGCAAACTATGGAACCAATACAGAGATATCTGGTTAATTTTTTCCCCGAAGAACAAGTGAAGCTTTTAGAAAATCTGCGTTTTGATCTGGGCGAAGAAAAAAATGATCCTAAATTTGCGGAACACCTAGCATCTCTCGGAGATTTTTATGTTAATGATGCATTTCCAGTATCTCACCGAGCGCATGCTTCCATTGTCGGTATTCCAAAATATCTTCCGTCGTATGCCGGTTTTCAGCTCGAGAAAGAAGTTGAAAATTTATCTCACGCTTTCAGAGAACCGAAACGACCCTTTCTATTTATTTTAGGCGGCGCAAAGTTTTCCACGAAAATGCCGCTCATTCAAAAATATTTGGAGTTGGCAGACCAAGTTTTTATCGGTGGAGCGCTGGCAAATGATTTTCTAAAAGCGCAGGGTCACGAAGTTGGGCGATCTTTGATTGACGAAACCGATTATGATATTAGAGTAATTCTTCAAAACAAAAAATTAATTTTACCAGTTGATGTGGTTGTTAAAAATGTTACAAACTCTGTTATTGCAGAAAATGTAACAAAAAAAGTTAGTGAAGTAGGGAAAGATGATTTTATTCTAGATATGGGCAGTGAAACAATCAAGAATTTAGAATCGACAATAAAAAGCTCTAAACTTATTCTCTGGAATGGGCCACTTGGTAAATATGAAGCAGGCGGTGGCGGAGCGACGAAAGAAGTTTTGAAATTAGTTTCAGAATCTGGCGCGGAGAGTATTATAGGTGGGGGTGATCTTGTATCTGTTTTATCTTCCCTAGAACCTAGAACCTATGAGCTAAAACCTAATTTATTTATATCTACTGGTGGCGGAGCGACTTTAGAATTTCTCGTGAACGGCACTCTTCCCGGCATCAAAGCACTTGAGTGAGTAAGAAAATTTGACAAGTGCACATGATATGTAGTATAATCAGAAGATAAAATGCTCTTTAAATTAAAGGTTTCACTTCAGCAAAAAGGATCTTACAATATTTAGGATTTTTTCTGCTGGGGCGAAATCAATGCGATTAGTCCGACAGCAATAAAAGGGCACATGTGCCCAGAAAGGAGTGAGACATGTCTCACTTTTCAGGCGGGCAGTTAAACCAACTCGGTGACAAACTTGAAGCGGCCGGATGGTCTGCTGATGATGTCACCAATCTCGGACAGGCAAGCGTGGAGCGTCTGACCGAGATTCGTTTCTCGCTCTCGAAAAGCGACATCATCGCTGCCATCGAGGTGGGGAAAACGGAACTCTGGCGCCACGACGACCAAAAGACGGGCTGGGTTCGGGGTCGGGTGATTCTGAAGCATCTTACCGACGAGGGTCTCTTGGGCAGTTGTGCCGATCTCGATGAACTCAAAGTCATCCAGGCCAAGGGTCCCGAGTTTTTCCGACGGCACAAGTTTGCTGGAAAGGCCATCGTCGGATGGCGGGGCGTTCGGGACGACGAGGTGCCGTATCTCGTTGAGGGCGGCGACGGGGTGGTGCTCGGTTGGGGCCGTCTCGACTTCAGCTTCGGTGCGCTCATTCCTGGTCTCCGTCGCAAGTAACACTCTGGACTTGGGGCACTGTGGTCTTTTTGACACTTTGCCCTTTGTCCTGCATTCGTTTTATAAAATCAAAAAAAGTCTGGTGGCGCTACCCTGTAGTCCGCCAGCTTTTTCGTTTATATTTATATTTTGTTATACTAAAAGCGGTAGTAGGGGAATAGTCACCGGCGGTTACGGCTTCCGGCTCCCGAATCCAGTATCCATACATCCGGAGTATCTACGACCAAGGTTTTAGATAGAGTGATGTATGCAGAACTTTCATAAAAAATGAAAATACTTGGTATAGAGTGCTGGCGCATTGCGATGCGGAAAAATACAAAAAATATTCAATCCTAAACTATTCTCTGCAGTTTATGGGAATTTTAAGGGATGGTGGAACAGATGGCATTCTATACATTCGTTCAGGACGACAAGGTGCCGTATCTCATTGAGAACGACGACAAGGTGGTGCTCAATTGGAACCATCTCGACAACAACTTCAATGCGAACAATCCTGGTCTCCGTCGCAATTCTTTTCATTTCTCCCTCGTCTTTAGGGCGGGGGAGTTTTGTTTCTGTTCATTTTTTCTGAGCTGTCCACTCCAGCCACCAAGCATCCTACCTATTTCTTCTATCTTTACTGACAAGGCAAGATACTTTTTATTATCAATAGATTTAGTTTCCCACAAAACCATTAAAAGTATTTTCAGGGTATCGGTCTTTCGGATTGCCAATTTTACCAAAGGATGTTTTTCTTCCTGAGATAAAAATGTTGCAATAGCAATTGCCTCGATAATTTCAATAAACAAGGTGTCGATTTTCTGTCCCAGGGTGTACTTGTGTATTTTCGGCAAAATTTGATAAAAAGTAATCCAGACGAGATAACAGCTTTTAACTTTTGCCAGGACTGGCAAAAGTTGGGGGGGGGGTACTATTATCAAGCATATGTCCCGCATTCAATTTGTTCATACCTACGATACTATCATTTCTTTAGACAATTTGCTCTTGGCGTGGGATGAGTTTATTGTAGGAAAAAAATCTCGCAAAGATGTGCAGGAGTTTCAAAGAAACCTGATGACCAATGTAATTGCGCTTCATAGAGACCTAGTAAATAAAACTTATCAGCATTCTGAATATGAAGCGTTTAACATTTCAGACCCCAAACCTAGAAGTATTCACAAAGCTTCTGTGCGAGACAGGTTGTTATACCACGCAATTTACAGGATTTTATACTCATATTTCGACATAAAATTCATCCACGACTCGTATTCCTGTCGCAGAGAAAAGGGAACACATAAAGCGATGAACAGGTTTCGATCTTTCTTTCGTAAAGTCTCTAAAAACAACACCACAACCTGCTGGGTTTTAAAATGTGACATCAAGAAATTCTTTGCGAGCATTAACCACCAAATTTTAAAGCAAATATTGTCAAAGACGGTCTTTGACAACGATATTCTGTGGCTTTTAGGCAGGGTAATTGACAGCTTTTCCTCACCTTTACATATTTACGCCATGGCTGATATATGCAAAGTGGGTTTACCACTAGGTAATTTAACTTCCCAGCTTTTGGTAAACGTACACATGAATGAATTTGATCAGTTTATGAAAAGAGAATTGAAAGTAAAATATTACATTCGCTATGCGGACGATTTTGTGATTTTGCAAAATAACAAAATGTATCTGGAAGATATTTTGCCGAAAATCTTAATGTTCTTGAAAGAAAAATTTAAATTGCAACTGCATCCGGATAAAGTTTTTATAAAGACTATCGCCTCTGGCGTGGATTTCCTCGGCTGGGTGCATTTTCCAAAGCATAGGGTTTTAAGAACATCTACGAAAAGAAGAATGCTCAAAAATTTGGAGCAAAATTTTAAAGAAGAATCAAAGCAGTCGTATTTGGGGATGTTGAAACATGGGAATACGGAAAAGCTGAAGGTGAAAATTAAAAATTATACAAGCTCTAAAATCAAAGCGCTTGACACTAAATAGTAGATCTCATCTTAATTTTTTAGGATTTGTTCTACTCTCACATACACATGGTTCGCCAAGTCTCAGCATCGAGTGTTCTACCCGCAACGGTTACTTTGATCCTTTTTATATTAGAAAAATTGCATTATTTTGTGTTTTCTGCTAGATTATACCTATGCCAATTACACAGTCAGCCAAAAAAGCAATTCGAGGTTCCTTGCGCAAGAAGGGCTATAATGACAGTCGAAAGCGCGCAATGAAAGAAGTAATCAAGAAAATAGAAAAGATTGTCAAAACGGACAAGAAAGAAGCTCTGAAAATGCTGCCTTCTGCTTTTGCCATAATAGACAAAGCAGCTCAAAAGAACGTCATAAAGAAAAACAACGCGGCTCGAAAGAAGTCTCGTCTATCTAAGCTGATCAAATAACCATGAATCATCTATTAGAGTTTTACGGAACAGAGTGCCCGCATTGCGTGACTATGCACGAGTTAGTGTCTCGGTTGGAAAAAGAAGAGGGGATCAAGGTAGAGAGCCTCGAAATCTGGCACAACAAAGAAAACGAAAAACGATTACTGGAAATTGATAACGGTGAGTTGTGCGGAGGAGTACCATTCTTTTATAATACCGAAACGAAAAAATTTATCTGCGGGGAGGAGAGTTATGATATATTAAAGAAGTGGGCGAAGGGTGAAGAATTTTCTCAATAAATAAAAATAAAACACCTCCCTACTAGTAGGGAGGTGTTTTATTAGAGAGAAAGCTATGCGCGCTGAACGTTCACAGCATTCAATCCTTTTGGTGATTGTTCTGTTTCGAAAGAAACAGTATCACCTTCTTTGAGCTCGTCAAAAGTTACGCCAACTAGAGAATTGCTGTGAAAGAATAAATCCTTCGCAAGTCCTTCTCCAGTAATGAAGCCGAAACCTTTATCTGTCAATCTTTTTATTGTACCAGTCATTGATTTGTTTAGTTAAGTTGTTAAATTACAATATGCTTAAGACATCGACTCTATACTCTTGCACCTGTTGTCACTTAACTATAGCATATTTGTCAAAAATAAGCTAGTGTACGTTCTAGCTCATTAAAACTGTTACCAAGAAAGGAGTGGATAGCTCATAAATAGGTTACCGTGGTCGTATGACCATGAAAACAAAAAAGGATATATTTA
>Ga0209541_10006170_pt1 | contig 20586 bp, 24 predicted proteins | sample RifCSPlowO2_01_FD_184027 | JGI IMG/M metagenome (GOLD analysis project Ga0209541, IMG submission 184027) | Groundwater microbial communities from Rifle, Colorado - Rifle CSP2_plank lowO2_0.1 (SPAdes) (version 2) | ecosystem: Environmental > Aquatic > Deep subsurface > Groundwater | place... | reverse complement strand
TTGTTGTGATTGTACTAGTTTTTTCCGACTGGGGCGACAAAGCAATATAAATAGGGGGGCATAAACGGTTGTGGAGCCAAAAAATACTAAAAATAATTCCGAATTAAGAAATAAAAAAGTAGCTCTACCGGCGCTTCTGGTAATTGTTAGTCTTGGAGCAGGATTTTTCGGCGGATGGCTGGGTAGCAAAAACCGTGTCAATTTAACAGATAAAAATACCAAAGCTAGCCAGCAAATTATCTTGAATGAAAGCCAGCTAATCAGTGAAATTGCCAAAAATGTCGGGCCAAGCGTGGTGTCGGTTAATGTTACCAGTAAATCTTCGCAGATGGACTTTTTCGGTAATTCAAGGCCAACTCAAGAGGAAAGCGCCGGCACTGGCTTTATCCTAAACGCCGAGGGCGTAATTATTACTAACCGCCACGTAGTACCAAAAGGCGCATCCGACGTAAGCGTAACGCTGTCTGACGGAACGGAACTGGACAACGTATCTGTTATTGGCCGAACTAACGACGGCGATCCGCTAGACGTGTCCTTTCTAAAAATTAATGATAAAAAGGGCAAGACTCTGCAACCAGTCAAACTTGGCGACTCTAGCAAGATGCAAGTAGGCGACAAGGTAATCGCTATCGGTAATGCTCTCGGGCAATTTCAAAATACGGTAACAGCGGGTATTATCTCTGGCCACGGGCGTAGTATTCAGGCCAGCGATGGTAGAAACCTTGCCAATTCTGAAACTCTGGAAGATCTGTTCCAGACCGACGCGGCCATCAATCAAGGCAACTCCGGCGGGCCTTTGGTAAACGTTAACGGCGAGGTGATTGGCATTAATACGGCCATAGCTGGCAATGCTCAAAACATCGGCTTTGCTATTCCCCTGAACGATGTAAAAGGCTTAATTACAAGTGTTCTAAAAGAGGGCAAACTACTTCGTCCATATCTGGGCGTTAGGTATGTCCTACTAACGGATGATTACGCCTACCAGTACAATCTAAGCGTTAAACGCGGGGCATATATTGCTCCAACTCAAGGTCAATCTTCTATTATTGCCGACAGCCCGGCCGATAAAGCCGGCCTCAAAGAAAAAGACATTATCGTAAAAGTAAACGATACAAATATAGATGAAAACAACAGTTTGACGGGAATATTAGGGAGATTATCGGTTGGCGATACGGTGTCGCTGAGCGTGGTGCGAGATGGGAAGGCGATAACTATCAAGGCAAAATTGGAAGCTGCTCCTACGAATTAGGTTACAGTTATCCTACTTTGTTACTACAACCTATAACCTAGCACCTATAACCTTGCGAAGCATTGGATGAAGTCGTCTTCTTTGAGCTGTTTATAGCCGTGGTTTTTGGCGATTTTGGCGAGGGAAGGGTGCTGTGGGGGCAAGCTTTCTGTAAAAACAAAACATTTACTTCCTGCAAATTGCGACTTTGTCGCAATTTGCAGGAAGAGCTGGCGATACAAATCTAGGCCGTCTGGACCGCCAAAAATGGCGATTTTGGGCTCCTGCATGGCAGCCTGGTTGATAGTATGAGAATCTGGAACGTAGGGTAAATTAGCCAATAACAGGTTATAGGTTACAGGTTCTAGGTTATAGATAGGTTCTAGTAAATTCCCTTGAAAAAACTGAACATTTACTCCAAATTTTTCAGCATTTTTATTAGCAATATGTATACAACTTTTGGAAATATCAGTTCCGACAATATCAATCTTAGGGACCTCGAGCTTCATAGTTATAGCTAAAGCGCCAGAACCAGTACCTACGTCTATAACACGGATATTATCTGAAACCTTTAACCTATCACCTATAACCTTGAGCGTTAGCTCAATCATGGTTTCGCTTTCGGGGCGGGGCTCTAATACGTGTTTGTTGATGGTGAACTCTCGTCCATAAAACTCGGTTTTACCTCTGATGTACGCCAACGGCTCATGCCTTGCCCGTCGCGCAACCTGCTCATTTAATTTGTGATAGGACGGACCTCTCACAAGCGCTTCGGGGTGGGCGAGCAGGTAGGCGCGGTCTTTGCCGGTGGCGTCCTCGAGCAAGACCAAACAATCCAATCTTGCAGTGGCAACGCCGGTACCTTCTAGTTTTTTAGTATTGTTGGTAAGCCAGTCAGATATCAACACCTCTGTATTGTAACAGACTAGCACGCATAAAAGTTGACAATAAGCACAATAAGTATTGACAATATATAAGATTAAGCGTATTATGTAACTATTGTTGATAAAAACAAACAACAAAAATAATAAAAACAAATAAGAAAGAAGGAAAACAAAATGAGCGAAACAATAACAGGTTCGGCACCAGAAGGACAAATGCGCGGTTTAGACCCAGCAGTAGCACAACAAAATTATATAAAAGAACACCCAAACGCAGAAGTTGATCGAGGTAGAGCTGAATTTATTGCGCACGAGACAGACGGTCTCGAAACTGCGGCTAGAGGAAAAAGAGAAGAAGCAGAAGAATTTCTAGGTTATTCTAAGGGCTGGGATGAAAGATCTCGAAACCGTCGGTTTGAGGGTGTAGGCGAAATCATTGGTGGGGCTCAAGAGCTAAGGGAAAGAGCTGATAGAGAAGCAGAACAACTGGGCGAATTATATGATAAGATGCAAGCAACAAAAGGTTAAGGATAAAACTTAACTTAAATTAAGATAAAAGGAGTGAAGTAGTTCACCCCTTTTCTAGTAGGGCGTGTTCGGCGGAATGTAACTCTGTTATGAGGTCGTCAATTTGTCCATCCAACGCTCCCGGCAAGTTGGACCGGCTATAACCTATGCGGTGGTCGGTGATACGATCTTGTGGGAAGTTATAGGTACGGATTTTTTCACTGCGGTCGCCGGAGCCGATGAGCTTTTTGCGGGCGTCGGATGACTGTTTTTGCTCTTCGTCAATCTTTATCTGTAATAGGCGGGCGCGGAGGACACCCATGGCTTTATCTTTATTCTTGATTTGGGATTTCTCGTCTTGGCAAGTCACTACGATGCCAGTAGGGGTGTGGGTAATGCGTACGGCGGAATCTGTGGTGTTGACGCTTTGGCCGCCGTGGCCGCTACTGCGGTAAACGTCTATGCGCAGATCGGCGGGATTAATTTCTACATCTGTTTCTTCGGCTTCAGGCAAAACCGAAACCGTAACGGTGCTGGTGTGGATGCGGCCTTGGCTCTCGGTGGTTGGCACGCGTTGTACACGGTGGACGCCAGCCTCAAACTTCAAGTTTTTGTAAGCCGCGTCGCCGCTAATTCCAAAAATTATTTCTTTAAAACCGCCAACTTCATTAGGGTTTTCGCTGATAAGCTCGGTTTTGTAGCCGTGAGTTTCGCACCAGCGAATGTACATGCGGTAAAGTTCGCTAGCGAATAAGCTGGCTTCGTCGCCGCCGGCGGCAGCGCGGATTTCTATAATTACGTTGCGATCGTCGTTGGGGTCTTGGGGGGTCAGCAAAGCTGACAGGTTAGAGGTTACAGTGGATAGGTTGTAGTTTATCTGCTCAATCTCTTCGGTGGCCATGGCGGCGATGTCGGGGTCTTTGTTAGCGGCAAGAGTTTGCGCCTCTGTTAAATGCGAATTTAGCTCGGCAATTTTATCGAACAGGGCAAGGATTTCCTCAATTTCGGCGATGCGCTTGGCGAGTTTGGGGTAATCTTTGGACGAATAAATAGCCGGATCCTGCAACTGCTTTTGCAGTTTCTTGCATTCATCGCGTATATTTTGTTCTTGCTGGTCCATATCTAATAGGTTATAGGTTTTAGGTGTCAGGTGCTAGTTTTTAATTTGTGACCAAGCGACTTTAGCATTTTTTGAACTTCTGTTAAACAGGATAATTCGTTAGAAACATTAATTTTGTAAATATCTTGAATTAGTAATAATTGTGTCTCAAGTTCGGCGCTAGAACCTTGAGCAATTCCAACAAATTGAGCATACTCTCTTCTATTATGTCTCTGATTACCTTCAGCAATATTACTTGGTATAGATACAGCGCAACGTTGAATCTGACTAATTAGTCCAAATTGCTCTGTTTTAGGCAACTTTTTTGTAAGTATATAAATATCTTTTGTAAGCAAAAAAGACTTCTGCCAGACAGTGAGATCTTTAAATGATCGAATTTCCATATCTAAAACCTATCACCTATAACCTAACACCTCAAGTTATTTGCTTTGCAAATCAGCTTGTTTTTCTGCCTTGGCGGTTTTGCGGGTGGTTTTCTTTTTGGCGGCATTGATGCGTTTTTCGCGGGCAGATTGCCCGGCAGCGGCACGAGCCTTAAACTTATCTACTCGACCTTCAATGTCTACAATGCGCTCTTCACCGGTGAAAAATGGGTGAGAGGTACTAGAAATGTGCACTTTAACCAAAGGGTATTCAACACCGTCCAGTTTAATAGTTTCTTCGCTGGCGACGGTAGAGCGTGTCAAAAAAGTCGTATTGTTGTTGATGTCCTGGAATACGACCTGACGGTAATTATCTGGATGCAAATCTTTTTTCATGACTAGCAAAGTATACACATCTGTTGGCAAGAGGTCAACCCCGTAGTAGATATTTATAAAAATATTCACTACGGGGCTCACTACGGGGTCAACCCAACACTGGTATATTTGTTTAAAAGATTATAGAATTACCACAACTATGAAAAAAGTTGCTATCCAAGGTACACACGGAGCGTTTCACGAAATCGCAGCCTATAAGTATTTTGGCAAAAACATAAAACTTGTCTGTTGCAATACTTTTGAAGATGTTTTCGACAGTTTAGATGCCAAAAAAGCCGATGCTTGTGTGGTAGCGATAGGCAACAGCAGATCTGGCGACATCGCCAAAGTTTATGACATCTTGATTCAGAATCACTTGAATAAAGTGGTTACAAAATATTGGATTGGCGGGGAAGTGTATATAAAGATTGACCAATGTTTATTGGGTGTTAAGGGTGCCAGCTTGGAAACTATTGAAGAGGTGCATTCGCAGACGCCGGCGCTTAGCCAATGCACGAATTATCTCCGCTCAAACCTAGGCGGTGCGCAGCTAATAGCGCAAACGGATACCGCCAAAAGCGCCCAGCTTGTTAGTAAATGGAATGATCCGTCAAAAGCCGCTATTGCCAGCGCCAGTGCGGCCAAAATTTACGGTCTAAAAGTAATTGCTAAGGCTATTCAAGATGACCCCATCAATGTAACGCGCTTTTTAATAATAGAACTTGGCAAGCCGGCAAGACTTAGTGGCTGCTCAAAAAGTTCATTACTACTAAAAACTAATCATACTCCCGGTTCGCTTGCTAAAGCCTTGACCATATTTGGCGATCAAAAAATTAACCTTAGTTATTTACAGTCAGTGCCTGTTCCAAAAAGCCCGTTTCAATATCGTTTTTATATAGATATAGAAGCCAGAATTAGTGATGAGAGGGTCAAAAAAGCGTTTAAAATCTTAGAGTCAGACGGTTACGGCGTGGATGTTCTAGGCTGCTACTATCTAGCAAAAATACCCAGCTAATAAGACAAGTAACTAGTTATCGAGTATTGACTATTAATTACATATGTGCTAGAATATTAGTATGTCAGAACGAAAATCAACACCGTCTCAAGACCGCTTAGCAAAAAGGACAGAACAAGCTGATAGATTAGCCGAAATAGCTAGGAGACCAACAACTCCATGGTTAGTCGGTAAGCTTGCTGCGCTTGAATCTTATAGACAACGACCAAGGGCCTTATCGGTTAAATTAGCGAGAAGCTCTGATAATATGCTTGCTCGTTCTCAAGAGATAGATCGAAATTCGCATGAGAGACTTGAAGCCGCTATTGGAAAGTACCAGAGAATTAAAGCAGGAGAACCAGCGGTAGTACCACAATCAAACGAAGTAATTGGTTTTGCTCGTCTACAAGAAATAGCTGAGTTGGACAAACAGGCTACTCAACCACCCCAAGACCCTTCATAAAAGTGAAATAGTCCCAGACCTATTCTATTAAGGTTCGCCAAGTTGCTTTTTAGGTTGCGGTAGAGCGGGTAATCTGTTAGGATAGATTAGTAACAATTAAACAGTGTGGAGCGATAATCCTCCCGTTTAGTACCGTGTAGGGCTAAATGGGCTGGCATCACACGAAGAGAAAGGATTTATAAAATGGCTTCAACAGAAGTTGACCCCGTTAAAAACGGACAATCTGAAACTAAAAAAGATAATTCTAAAACTGTTGTACCGGAGACTAAGAACGTTTCTAACGGGGTTGAGCCCGTTGAAGATGAACAACCTGAAACAAAAGTAGCAAAATCTAAACCCGAAAAAAACGACGTTTCTAAGGGGGTTGATATAAAGAAATTACTAGAGGCGGGAGCGCATTTTGGCCACAAAACTAGCCGCTGGCACCCCAAAATGGCAAAATATATTCACAGCAAGCGCGAGGGCAACCATATCATTGACCTCACGAAAACCGTGTTGGCACTTGAAGATGCATTAAGCTTTTTAACAGAAACATCTGCTGCCGGCAAACAAATTTTGATGGTAGGCACTAAGCGCCAAGCCAAAGATATCGTCAAAAACTTGGCCGAAGCGACAAATATGCCATACGTTACCGAGCGCTGGTTGGGCGGATTGATGACGAATCAGAAAACAATTGGCGGACGCATAAAACACCTGAAAGACCAAGAAGCAAAAATGGATTCCGGCCAATTGGCTGCCAAGCATAGCAAACTGGAATTACAGCGTTTTCAAGAGGAAATAGACCAAATGAACGTCATTTTTGGCGGGGTCAAGAACATGGTAGCTTACCCGGGCGCGGTATTCATTGTAGATATTGTACAAGAAAATAATGCCTTAAAAGAGGCGCGCAAACTAGGGCTAAAAACGGTTGCTTTGGTGGACACCAATGCCGATCCATCACTGGTGGATTACCCTATTCCGTCAAACGACGATGCCATCAAAACCATTCAGCTAATTGCTGATTATGTTCAACAGGCCATAGAACAGGGGAAATCAAGACAAAAAGTTGTTAAACCTGCCGATAAAGATGAGGTAAAGTAACAAATGCTCAATGCTCATTGTTCAATGGTCAATGAATGCTCAATGTTCAATGAATGCTCAATGCTCAATGACAATAATGAAGAATAAATGGAAAATTGTAAAAAGATAATAGATAATGGAAGGTATGACTATGGACATAAAACAGATTAGAAGATTGCGCGAGCTAACTGGCGTAGGTATTACCGATGCTAAAAAGGCGCTGGTGGAAGCAAAAGGTGATTTTGACAAAGCTCTAGCTGCTATGCGCAAAAAAGGTCTTACCAAAGCCGAGAAGCGCGGTGAGCGCGAAGCCAGGGCTGGTGTTATTGGTACATATAATCATGATGGACGGATTGGCGTATTGGTGGAAGTAAACTGCGAGACCGATTTTGTTGCCCGAAATGAGCTGTTTACTAATCTGGTTAAAGATATTGCCATGCAAATCGCGGCATCAGCGCCCGAATATGTGGGTTATGATGACGTTTCAGCTGGTGATCTCAAAAAAGTAGAAACCGAATTTAGCGATAAAGTTAAAGGCGAAGGCAAACCAGCCAATATGATCCCTCAAATTGTTGAAGGAATGCTCAAAAAACACTTTGCCGAAAAGTGTTTGCTGGACCAGCCGTTCATAAAAAATCCAGATCAAACAGTAAACGATTACGTCAAGGAACATATTGCCAAACTAGGTGAAAACATTATCGTCCGCCGTTTTGAGCGTATGGCTTTGGGCGAGTTAGCCTAATTAGCGTTTAGCGTTTAGCGGACAGAGAGGGGGAGTAATTATGAGTACAAGCACAAAATCATACAAAGATTTGATAGTATGGCAAAAAGCAATGGATCTTGTTTCTGTATGTTATGAAATCATAGAAAGTTTACCACCCCGAGAAACGTATGCACTTGGGAATCAGATTATTAGAGCGGCGGTTTCTATACCATCTAACATTGCAGAAGGATATCGACGTAATGGTCGAGCAGAATATATACAATTTTGTGGAATTGCTTCTGGATCTGCTGCAGAAATAGAAACCCAACTATTAATTGTAAAAGGGATTTATAAAACCAAAAAAACAGAAGATGCGCTTTTACTAGTGACAGAAGTTCAAAAAATGCTGTATGCTCTTATTAGGCAGCTAAAACTAAACGCTAAAAGCTGACCGCTATACGCTAGGAGAAATATGACACCAAGCCAAATAACGGAAGACACAAAAACTAAACTTGCCAGCGCTGTAAGTCATTTTCAGGAAGAACTTAAAAAATTACGAACTGGGCGGGCACTCCCCAGTATGTTGGACGGCGTAACGGTGCAAGCCTACGGAGTTGACATGCCATTAATTCAGGTTGGAACCATTACCACCCCAGAGCCGCAACTATTACAAATTACGCCGTTTGACCCAGGCAATTTACAAGCCGTGGCCACTGCGATTCGTGACAATCAAGCCCTAGGGCTTAACCCAATGGATGATGGGCGAGTAGTACGAATACAGGTTCCACCGCTTACGGAAGAGCGTCGCAAGGACTTTGTAAAAGTCTTAGGCACCAAAGCCGAAGATTGCATGATTGCCATGCGAAACATCCGCCATGAGGCCCTGAAAGAGGCCGAACAGGCCAAAAAAGATAAGACTATGGGCGATGATGACTATAAACGGCTAGAGAAACAAGTGGATGATCTGCTAACGTCTAGTAAAACACAGGTGGAATCCCTAGCTGGTAGCAAAGAAAAAGAAATTCTGACAGTTTAGCATATAAATCATAGCAAATAGCGTATGTCTAAAGTGATATGTTAGTATATATAAGATGTCTATAATGCTTTTAATTTTGGGGGTGGGCTTGTTTGTGAGTCTGGTTGTTGTACACGAACTCGGTCATTTTATAGTTGCCCGCCGATGCGGAGTGGAGGTAGAAGAATTTGGTATTGGTTTTCCGCCGAAAGTTTGGAGTAAAAAACTTAAAAGCAAACTGCTTTTAAGCATCAATCTGCTACCGCTGGGTGGTTTTGTAAAACTAAAAGGCGAGCATGATGATGATACCAGAAAAGGCAGCTTCGGAGCGGCCAGTCTGATAGACAAAACCAAAATAATGCTAGCTGGTGTTGTTATGAATTTATTAGCCGCTTTTGTGCTTTTAACACTTTTAGCCTGGTTTGGAATGCCTCAAATTATTGATAACCAGTACACTGTTAAATCGAACACAAAAGTTATTCAAAGTGATGTTTTGATAGGCTTTATTGAACCGGACTCACCAGCTGCAAAAGCCGGCTTTATGGTGCGCGATAGCTTGGTTTCGATAAATAAAGATGGCGTGTCTGAAACGATTAATAAAGCAGAAAAATTACCAGAAGTTACCCAAAAATATGCTGGGCAGGAAGTGACTATAATATATGACCGAGCAGGCAAGCAAAAACAAACAAAAGTGACTTTGCAGACAACAGCTATAGTTAAAGCCAGCGAAAAAACAAATAACCCAAAAGGATATCTTGGTATCTCACCGGCTGATTACTCATTGCAAACATCTACCTGGTCAGCGCCAATTGTGGCTGGAGGACTGATAGGGCAATTTACAAAAGCAACTTTTCAGGGCTTAGGAAGGACAATAGGCGATCTGTTCCATGGCAACGGCGCGAAGGCGAGCGAACAAGTTGCCGGGCCGGTTGGCATATTTGTATTACTAAAAGACGGCAGCCTGCTGGGCTATCAGTTTGTATTAATGATTGTGGCAATTATCTCTCTAACACTTGCCATTATGAATGTTTTGCCAATTCCGGCGCTGGACGGCGGGCGCTTATTTGTAACCTGGCTGTTCAGGATTATCAGAAAGCCGCTCAAACAAAAAACCGAAGAACTAATTCACGGCACCGGTTTTGCACTGTTAATGGTACTGTTTGTGTTGATAACCATTGTAGACATAAGGCGATACTTCTAGGTGTTAGGAAATTTGTTACATTTGGTTAACTGGTGGACGCCGATGTATTTACTGGCTCTTTACGGTTTGGTGCGCTACTTTTGTAAATTTCGCGGGAATGACAAGACTAACAAGGAGCAAATCAATTGGACCCCGCTTGAATCTGTTAGCGTTACGTTAGCAATATATTTTGGAGCGCAGCTCATCGGCGGGCTTTTGGCATACGCCTATCCGTTAATTCGCGGTTGGAGCGAGCAGCAAATGCTGGACTTGTTTGAAAAAAACGTCTATGGGCAGTTTGTATTGGTCGCAGTTATTGAAGGTTTAACAATTTGGTTTTTATACAGATTTTTAAAAAGTAGATCGGCAAACTTTAAGGCCATTGGCCTAAACCGCCATCCAAAATGGCTAGATTTAGGTTACGTGTTATTGGGGTTTGGGGCGTATTTTTTACTGTATGTAATAGCCGTGAATGTTGCTAAGGCCATAACTCCTCATTTGAATCTGGACCAGCAACAACAGATTGGTTTTGAGGGCGCGCGCAACATCCAACTAATATTTGTATTTGCCAGCCTGGTAGTTTTGCCGCCTTTTGTAGAAGAACTTCTAGTGCGCGGTTTCTTGTACACGGGTCTAAAAAACAAACTCCCCATGATTTGGGCGGTGCTAATTACCGGATTGTTATTTGCGGTAGCTCATTTGCAGGCCGGCAGCGGTGCACCGCTTCTGTGGATTGCGGCGATTGATACGTTTATTCTATCGACTGTTCTTATCTATTTACGGGAGAAAACCGGTAGTCTATGGGCCTCAATCGGCCTGCATATGCTAAAAAATTGCCTGGCTTTTTTAAGTATATTTGTCTTTCATTTAGTATGATTGTATAATACAATAATATAAAAAGAGTAAGTTATATTACTTAAGACGATAATATTCCATTAGATAACGAGGGGTTTTGTTGGAGATAAATTCAGATGAACGGTATTGTTAATACAAATAGGAACTTGATAGTTGCAAAGTATGGATCGGAGACAGTCGCTGATGAAATTAATGGAATTTTCCACAATAAACTAGATCAATATGCTTTGGGATTGTCTGAATTGGATTCAGGACTTATTGTAGTAACTTCTGGTGCAGTTATGGCTGGTAAGGCAGATGCTCCTCATATTACAGATGACCAGGCATTAGCAGGAATTGGTAGTTCCACAATAGTCGAAGCCTGGAAACGTGCCTTCAGAAGATTCGGTATAACGGTAAGTCAAGTACTTGCGACAGATTATGAAATTAGTGACGTCTACGAAGGCGGAAACTTACGCAAAGGATTACTTAAAGATGTTAGTTTAGGAATTGTGCCTGTTTTTAACACAAACGATAAATTAAATACCGAAGAAGTGAAAAAAAGACTATGGAAAGGTGACAACGACGGTCCGGCCTCGCATATCGCAGTGTTTATGGGAGCCAGCGCATTATGCTTGATGACTAAGAAAAATGGTTTATTTGATGATGATGGTGAAACTATTAACATAATACCCTATGATCCTACTGCTCATGAATCGGTAAATAAGATGATAGAGTCAAGGGGATCTAGCGTACAGGGAATTGCTGCTAAAATAAAAGCCGCAATTAACGCTGCCCATTACGGCGTAGAAGCATATATTGCGGGCGCCGATGAAAACATTCAAGAAGTATTAGCCGGTCAAACTGGCACTCATATTGTGGCAAATCCAACATACAATGTAGAATAGAAGCCATGAGGTTATCACAACTATTCACAAAAAGTCGAAAAACAGTTCCGGCTGACGAGCCGGCCAAAAATGCCCAGCTACTTATAAAAGCAGGCTTTATTCACAAAGAAATGGCCGGAGTATATACGTTTTTACCTCTGGGACTCAGAGTCCTAAACAACATTGCTCAAATTATTCGCGAAGAAATGAACACCGCTGGTGGTCAGGAAGTTCTGATGCCTGCCCTCCAAGTCAAGGAGCGCTACGAAACTACAAACCGATGGGATGACGAGGCTGTAGACATTTGGTTTAAGACTAAACTTGCAAATGAAACGGAAGTGGGACTCGGTTTTTCTCACGAAGAAAATCTAGTACCGCTTGTTAAAAATTTTGTAAGCTCGTATAAAGACTTGCCATTTGCCGTTTATCAGATACAAACCAAATTTCGCAACGAACTCCGTCCGAAAAGCGGTCTGATACGAGGCAGGGAATTTATGATGAAAGATATGTACTCGTTTGCGCTGACGAAGAAACAACACGATGATTTTTACGCCCAAATGCAAAAAGTATATAAAAAGACTTTTGATCGGCTTGGCATTGGCAAACAGACTGTTATGACATTTGCCAGCGGCGGTAGCTTTAGCAAATATAGCCACGAATATCAGACAATTTCAGATGTCGGAGAAGATACGATTTATGTTGACCAAAAGAAAAACATTGCTATTAACAAAGAGGTTTTAACAGATGAGGTTCTTAAAGAACTGAAGATTGATCGTACACATTTGAAAGAGTGCAGGGGAATAGAAGTTGGTAATATCTTTAGCCTTGATACGAAGTTTTCCAAACCATTTAAACTAACCGTAGCTGATGAAAACGGACAAGACCAAACGGTCATTATGGGATGCTATGGAATCGGCCTAAGCCGTGTAATGGGAGCAATAGTTGAGATTCTGAGTGACGAAAAAGGTTTGGTTTGGCCGGAAAATATTGCTCCGGCAAAAGTCATTATCGTCAGATTGGGGGATAATGACAAAGTCATAAAAGCTGCCGATAATTTATATAAAGACTTGACACAAAAATCCGTTGAGGTAATATACGATGACCGTGATCTGCATGCTGGCGAGAAGTTCGCCGATGCGGATTTGACGGGAATACCTTACAGGGTAGTCATCAGCGAAAAAACGCTAGCTAATAATGAGCAATACGAGATAAAAGCCCGTACATCAGATACGGTTCAAATGACAAACATCGAAGGTGTATTAAAAATCGTTTCAACAAGAAAATAAATCATTTATATATTAAAAAGTACTTACGTTGGTGTAAGGAGAAAAGTTCTATGAAGAAGCAATTTCGATTGACCAAAGAGGGTGTACAAGAGCTAAAAACTGAGCAGACTGAACTAATTGCCTTACGCGGTCCGATTGCCGAGCGTATTAAAACAGCCCGCGAATTCGGCGATTTAAGCGAAAACGCCGAGTATAGTTCGGCTCGCCAGGAACAAGAGCGAGTGGAAGGCCGAATTGCTGAGATTGAGCATATTCTTCTTAATGTAGAAATTATTACCAAACCGCGCGGCAGCCGCTTGGTTCAGCTTGGCTCAATTGTAAAATTGCGCCATAAAGACGGCAAAACCAAAGAGTTTCAGGTGGTTGGCACAGTTGAAGCCGATCCTTTGAACGGCAAAATATCGGACGAATCGCCGATCGGCCAAGCCTTGCTAGGCAAAAAAGAGGGTGAAAAAGTAGATATTGCCACCCCTATAGAGACAACCTCATACAAAATCTCCGACATCGGCTAGCCAGCGGGATGTAAACACACATTTCGCACTTTTCCATTGCCCCAGACTTTCGCCTAAAGCGGCTGCAAGCTTTTAAGTCCTCATTCAACGTAACTATGGTTATGCCTCACCCGGATTGAAAGCTTTCGCTCTCTTTATATGTATTCTGTCATCAATGGCTAAGTGTGAAATGCGTGCTAGAATAGTAGTTAATGGCAACACTAAAAGATTACCGCGACGAGCGTTTGCGCAAATTAGAAGAGTTAAAAAAGCTTGGCGTAAATCCGTACCCAGCCAAATCAAACCGCGACCACAACAACCAAACAATTATTGATAAATTTGCCGAGCTAAAGGGCAAAACCGTATCTGTTGTGGGGCGAATTATAAATATTCGTAAAATCGGCAAAATTGCATTCGTTGTTATTAAAGACGCCAGCGGGCAAGTGCAGTTATTCTTAAAAGACGACAAACTAGCCAAGCCAGATTACGCCAATAGCGAGCTAAATATTCAGCATCTGCCCCTGTTAGACTCGGGCGACTTCGTAGAAGCTAGCGGAGAAGTTATCAAAACCCAAACCGGCGAAATTTCGGTTGAAGTGAATAAATTCCGTTTGTTGACCAAATCGCTTCGCCCAATGCCAAACAGCGTTGAGGGCTTTACGAATAAAGAAGAGCGCCTGCGCCGCCGATACGTGGATACCAATGTCAACAAAGAAGTCTACGAGCGCTATATTCGACGCAGCAGATTCTGGCAGGCAACCCGCGACTTCTTAATTAAAGAAGGTTTTATAGAGATAAACATACCGGTGTTAGAGCACACCACCGGCGGGGCAGACGCTAAACCATTTGTGACCCATATGGACGCTATTGACCAAGATTTTTACCTGCGCATCAGCCACGAATTACCGCTAAAAAGACTATTAGTAGGCGGTTATGAAAAAGTTTTTGATATCGGCGCGCGCTTTAGAAATGAAAATTACAGCGACGAACACCTGCCCGAGCACGTAGCGATGGAGTGGTACTGGGCTTATGCCGACTGGAACGACGGCATGAAACTAACTCAGGCTATGGTGCAATATATTGCCGATAAGACGTGGGGAAAGCGCAAATATAAGCTGGCCAACGGCCAGCAAGTTGACCTAGGCGATGACAAAGACTGGCCTAAGGTAAGTTTTGTGGAATTGATCCAAAAACATTACCATCTGGACGTGTTTGATTGCTCGTTAAAAGATGCCGTTGCCAAGCTCAAAGAAGTTGGCGGCGAAGTCGAGAAAATTGATAACAAAGCCCGCGTTATAGATAAACTGTGGAAGAAAATTCGCACCGAAATGACCGGTCCGGCCTTTTTGGTAGACGTGCCGGTGTTTTTACAGCCGCTAGCCAAGCTCCAGCCTCAAGATTCACGCTTAACAGAGCAATTTAATCTAATTTTGGGCGGTTCTGAAGCCTGCAAAGCATATAGCGAACTAAATGACCCAATTGATCAGTATAACCGCTTCAAAGAGCAGCAAAAGATGCGCGACGCCGGCGACGACGAGGCGCAGATGATGGATATAGATTACGTTGAGGCCTTAGAATACGGTATGGCGCCGGCTTGCGGTTATGGCCATAGCGAGCGGTTGTTTTGGATGCTAGAGGGCGTTACGGCCCGCGAGGGCGTGCCGTTTCCGCAGTTACGCTCAGAAGTTGATGAAGTGACTAAAAGCACTTATCCGGATTTATTTAATAAAGTCGAAAAATAGGTTATAGTTTAAGTCATGGCAAAGAAAAAACCCAGCGCTAAGAACAAAAAATCAACCAAAAAGGCTGCTAAGGCGGGCCGAGTAATTAGCTTAATTAGATTAGGCAAACCGGCTAAAAAGAATGGCAAAATAACTTTCCTAAGCCTTTACAAATGGAACGTTGGCCTTGCGGCCCTGCACTTATTGCAGGGAATCGTCATTATTATTTTAAGCAAGGCTTCAACTTTACCGGTAACGACACACTTTTTGACAACCGATACGCTGGCAACGCAGACCGCTGGCCACCCGGTACTAGCCGTAGCGGTGCGACATTTGTTTGACGTGAATCTGGCGTATCTTGTAGCAGCATTTTTCTTTATGTCAGCCATTGCACACTTGGTTGTGGCCACAGTTTATCGCAAACGCTATGAAGCTAACCTTAAAACGGGCATTAACAAAACTCGCTGGATAGAATATGGCATAAGTGCCAGCACAATGATGGTGGCTATTGGCCTCTTGGGCGGTATCTACGACTTATCTAGCATAATTATGATTATTACGCTGGTCTTTATTATGAGTATGATGGGGCTGGTGATGGAAGTGCACAACCAATCCGCCAAGAAAACAAACTGGCTGAGCTACATAATTGGCTGTGTAGCAGGAATAATACCTTGGGTCGTCTTTACAATTTACGTTAAAGGCGCATATATGTACGGCTCGGGCAAGATTCCGGCCTTTGTCTATTGGATTTATGCCAGCATGTTTGTGCTCTTTGCTAGCTTTGCAATCAATATGTTTTTGCAATACCGCAGGAAAGGCAAGTGGGCGGACTATCTTTACGGTGAGCGTATCTATATGATTTTAAGCCTAGTTGCTAAAACAGCCTTGGCGTGGCAAATCTTTGCCGGCACTCTTCGACCTTAAATAACAGATGAAAAGTAGTATAATTTTTGATTTTGATGGAACGCTGGCCGATAGCCTACCGCTGACGATGGATATATTTTATAAGTGGTCCAAGCGTGATCCCTTGCCTGATAAAACAGTACAAGAACTCCGTAATAAATCCGTTAAAGAAGTATTGGCGTACTTCAAGATTCCAATGTGGAAGGTGCCAGGCCTATTGGTTAAAGGGCGGGTAGATTTAGGGCGAAGGCTAGCCGAAGTGCCATTATTTACTGGTATGGACGCGGTACTAGAAAAGTTGCATTCCGAGAGTAATCAATTATTTCTGATGAGTTCCAATAGCGCTGTAAACGTAAACAAATTTTTGAAAATACATAAAATTAATGGTTATTTTACAGAGGTTTATGGCAACGCTGGCGTTTTTGGCAAAGCTCCGGTAATGAAAAGAATTATCCAAAAATATCGTTTGAGTCCCAGAAATTGTTTTTCTATCGGCGATGAAATTCGCGACATTGATGCCGCTAAAAAAGTAGGAATTACGTCAATTGCGGTGGGTTGGGGGTATAACGGCGAACGGATACTAAAAGCCCACAAACCCGACCACTTTGCCAGTAAACCGACCGACCTCATCGAAATAATTGCCAACTAAGCTGTTATAATAGAGTTGATATGGCAGTCAAGCGTGCAACTAAGCAAAAATCAAAGTCAAACAACTCCGCGAAGAAGCTAAAAAGAAACAATAATTTCAATACCAAGAGAATAGGCATAATTAAGCTTAATCCTATTGTATTGGCATTGTTTGTTTCGTTATTTGGTTTCATCGGATACAAGACCCTTGGCGATAGTAATGCCCAGGGTTCTGTTCTGTATAACGATATCGACAAATACTGCAAATTTCATGTAATGGGTTCTTTGTACGGAGATGGCGAGGGTAATGGGCCGCCAAACGGGGCAAACTGGAAAACACCAAACTCTTACTGGGTATATTCTCCTTCCGTCAACGCTCAAGCGGATAGATTCGAATACTGCGCTGAACAAATGACAGAGTCTGGCGGCGGCACCGTTACGCGCATTGACAACAAAATAACCCTAAAGAACTTTAGTCTGGATTTACCATTCGACGAGTTGCCAAAATCCCTGACGGACCAGTATGATCCTAGGGCATACCGTGCATTTTTGACTTCGGTAGTTGAGGGTGAGGGTAATGCTGCAGGGAAGATAGACGATAATTTTAAATGCGTCAACAATGGTACAAGCTGCAATCCATTTTATGCCAAACATGTAATCGCGCTAGGCACGGCCATTACGAAAGCCGGCATGGGGCATTATTTTGTTAGCGGCGATGGCGCTGGCTGCAGTACGTCAATAGTAAGTGATGCGAAAATCCAACTTCTATCTGATAATGATAGTTCAAACGATCCTCAAACTGGTGGATTGTCTGTGTGTATAGATAAATCAAATCTTGATTTTTTTGCTTCGTTGCAGCACGCGGCCTGCACTAACCGAATACCGGGCGGAACAACAAAATGCACTCAGTTGGTAGCGGATATTATACCGCCAACGACCCCAACGAATTTTGTAGTTAACGGTGTTGATTCTTCTCATGTCCAGCTATCATGGCAAGCCTCCACGGACGCAAGTGGGATCAAAAAATACATAATAATCAAAAACGGCGCGTGGTACGTTGGGGTTAAGCCCCCAAATACAACTTTTTACGACAAGAATATCGAGCCAGGCAAAACCTACTACTATCGTGTTCGTGCTGTTGACAACAACGGGAACAAATCCGAAGCTTCAACAACCTTAAAAGTTGTAATCCCAAATTAGCTATCAAACAGCGGACTGCGCCAACCAAAGCTGTTACAATAGTTAACATATGGCAAGACCCCGTCACTGTAATTTATTTCAAGTGCGAAACGTTTTTATGATACATATTCTAGGTGCATCAGGCGAACAAGGCGTAGCTAATAGCTACGTTGAGGAGCGGTATGCACATAGAAAAGTATCAGTAAATGTTGCAGCAGAAAGTAAATTACGGTGACGGGGTCTAATTACTGGCAGGAGCGAAACAAACCGTATAAGCCTGGGCAAACCGGTGTTTTTAAGTTGTCGCGCAGCAAAATTGAGCTGTTTATGCAGTGTCCGCGTTGTTTTTGGCTGGATGTGCGGCTCAAAATAAAGCGTCCCAGCGGTCCGCCATTTCAGATAAATAAAGCCATTGATGAACTATTGAAAAAAGAGTTTGACGTTTACCGCGCCAAGGGTAAACCGCACCCCATGATGGTGGATAATCAGATAAAAGCCGTACCTATGCAGCACGATGATTTGGATAAATGGCGCCATAATTTTACAGGGGTGGCAGCTTTGCACGAGCCTACCAATTTTCATATTTTTGGAGCTATTGATGACGTGTGGGTTGACGGCGATGGCAAGTTGATCGTGGTGGATTATAAAGCCACCGCAAAGCAGAGCGACGTAACACTGGACGCTGATTGGCAAATTGCATATAAACGCCAGATGGAAGTTTACCAGTGGCTGCTGCGCCAAAACGGCTTTGAAGTATCCGACACCGGATATTTTGTTTACGCTAATGGCCGGCTGGATTTGGACGGTTTTCATAATAAAGTTGAGTTTTTCACTAAAGTTATACCTTATACCGGCGACGATTCATGGGTCGATCCAACGATTAAGAAAATGAAAAAATGCATGGAAAATGAAATGCCCGCTGTTGGCAAAGCCGCCATGGGCGGCGACTGCGACTACTGCGCCTACGCTAAGGCCCGCACTGACTTGACCCTCAAACACGTCCAAAAAAATCAAAAAGCCATAAAGTCTAAGGTATAATAGAAGTATGTTAGACATTCAGTATATTCGCGACAACAAAGATTTAGTAAAAGAAAAAAGCCAGCAAAAAGGCTGTGATGTTGACGTGGCTCATCTGTTAAGCCTTGATACCAAGCGTAAATCACTCATCCAGGAAATTGAAGCTGGCCGGGCCAAAATCAACTTACAAACCAAGAGTTTTGAAGGCAAAGTACCCAGCGAGGACCAAAGAGCCGCTGTTAGAACCATAAAAGAAGAAATTAATTTAGACGAAAAATCACTGGCAACCGTCGACGTAGATTATTGGAAGCTTTTAAAAGCCGTGCCAAATATGCCAGCCGACGACGTGCCAGTTGGTGCCGGCGAAGATGACAACAAAGTCATAAAAACGGTTGGTAAACCGCCGAAATTTGATTTTAAAGCCAAAGATCATTGGCAAATTGGTTCCCAAAAGGGCTGGATAGACATGCGGCGGGCCGTCAAAGTGGCCGGTGCGCGTTTCACCTACCTAAAAGGCGATTTGGTGAAATTACAGTTTGCCTTGTGGCAATTTGCCTTGGACAAACTGTCTGATGAAAAAGTTCTAAAAGAAATAATTGATAAAAATAAGCTAAAGGTTAGCTCAAAGCCGTTTGTGCCGGTTTTGCCGCCGGCTATGGCGCGCACGGAAATTTATGAATCTACCGGCCGGTTAGATAAAGAAGAGCAAACCTACAAGCTAGAGGGCGATGAATTGTGGTTAAACGCCAGTGCAGAGCACACTTTGGCGCCAATGTATTCGAACGAAATATTAAACGAAGCCGATCTGCCTATCCGTTACATTGGCTCCACGACGGCTTTTCGCCGCGAGGCAGGTACGTACGGCAAGGACATGGAGGGTATTCTGCGATTACACCAGTTTGACAAGCTAGAGATGGAAAGTTTTGACTTACCTGAAGATTCCGCCCAGGAGCATTTACTGATGATTGCTATCCAAGAATACCTGATGCAACAACTGGATTTGCCATATCAGGTCGTTCTAAAATGTACGGCCGAAATTGGCGGACCAAATGCCCGCGGCGTAGACATCGAGGCGTGGTTACCGGGGCAAAATCGCTACCGCGAGACACACACAGCCGACTACATTACAGATTACCAGGCGCGCAGAATGCAAACGCGGGTACGCCGCAAAAATGGAACCATTCAACTGGTTCACAACAACGATGCAACAGCGTTTTCACAGCGCCCGTTGATTGCCATTATAGAAAACAACCAAACCAAAGACGGCGATGTTGTTGTTCCGGAAGTTTTGCGCTCATATATGGGCGGACGTGATAAAATTTAGGCTGAAATTAATTAAAAAAGAAAGTAGCTATGATACAAAAACTAGATATCAACGGCGTACACATGGAAATTGGCGAAGATCTGCGCAAATATGCCACAAAGAAAATAGGCAAACTTGATAAATATATGTCGCGCCACGTTCGCCTGTCGGCCCACGCCGAAATCAAGCTCAAAGAAGCCATGATAAAACGCCGCAAGCAAGCCACTTGCGAGGTCATTTTACACCTTCAAAACGAGAATATTTTGGTTCAAGAAACGACGGTTAACATCTATGCGGCGGTTGATATCGTAGAAGAAAAGCTTAAAAACCGGCTCAAAAAATACAAAGAAAAACACGGCGTCAAACGTCTTCACCACCGTGTAATCCGCCGCTTCCGCCGCCGCCGCGAGCCACTGGAAATCTAAAAAGTAAAAAACACACCATACAAACT
>Ga0209541_10006166_pt1 | contig 20604 bp, 15 predicted proteins | sample RifCSPlowO2_01_FD_184027 | JGI IMG/M metagenome (GOLD analysis project Ga0209541, IMG submission 184027) | Groundwater microbial communities from Rifle, Colorado - Rifle CSP2_plank lowO2_0.1 (SPAdes) (version 2) | ecosystem: Environmental > Aquatic > Deep subsurface > Groundwater | place... | reverse complement strand
AGTAACCGGATCATCAACAGCGTCGTGACCCTCGCGTATTCCAAGCTGGGTTGTGCCCGTCTTGCTAATCCACTCCTCGCCGGTGGAGTTGAGTGTTAATGTATTATATGCGCTTGTAGTAACGCTGGTAATATCAAGTGTTGCCGAGCCGGCAGTGGGATCGGTTACCGAACCGCACTGGTCATAATCTTCGCCGGTGAGCGACGAGGTGGACGCCTGTGTTGTCTGTACCACAACAAGGTAGTCATTGCCGTCGTTATCACCGTCGCTTGTTGCCGTAGCATAAATCTTGAGGCGCGCGGCGGTAATTTCGTCGTTATCCGCGATGCCGGATGTACTAACAGGAAAAAACGCGCGTCGCATAATAGCGCCGCCAGAATCATTTTGGCTGCCGCCAATTGCCGTAGTGCCGGTATAATCAACCGTTACATTATTATCCCCTGTTTCAGCATGCGCGGTTGCCCAGCTCTGAATGGCGGTCGAGTAGTAGACGTAGCCGTCGCCGGCGCCGGCGTAGTAGCTTGTCGTCACGTCCGTTGTCACGGGATATACGAGCTGTGGCTGGTCTTCGCGCCTGTCAAAAAAAGTTTTTGGTATAATTTTTGTAAAAATTTCTTTATTAAGTTTAATGTCAATTGGCTCAACAATGCCGCTTGAATCCCATACAGCGGGCTGGCGGAAAAAAACATTTTCTATCTTAGTATTTCTCCCGCGAAGCAATGCTTTATTTTTAAGGGAAGTTGTAAACTCTATTCTAATATCTCGTGATATATCAGCAGGCTCGGCCTTAAACACAACGAGCTTTCTTAGCTCATCCGGCTCCGCCTGCAATACATAGTCAACTCCTGGTCCAAAAGCATTTGTATATATTACTTTATTATCATCCTGAACTCCGGCTATATGCAATACGGGCGTAGTCAATGTTCCAAGAGTTATATTTGATGCGATAAAAGTTGTAGTCTCGCCATCAACTATAAAAGACATGGCTTCATCGGCATACTCCGGAGCTTTAACCGTATAGCTCGCGCGAGACATCACAAACGTGTTATCCGCCTGCCTCTCAAAAGTCGGGTCTATCGCAACCACATCTCCTGCGGCCTCATCAACATAATTTACATGGCCTGGAAAAAAGAAATATTTGAATTTATAATTTCCTGTTTTATACTTTTTTACATTCAAAAAGCCGAGGTTCTCTGCCTCTTTTCTGTTCTTTGCCTTAAAGAGCACTTCTTTCGCCCCGCGATTGTCTTGCAAAAATTCCTTGATGTGCTGATTAGCCTCCCTTTGTATTGATGGAGCGGCATCAACGGATGATATTGGATTTTTTTTAAAAAGAATAAAATGCATCCCCGCAACACCGCATATTATTACAAAACATAAGTATATCAAAAAAGTTTTTCCTTTAAAAAATAATGCCATAATACATTAAGGGTATCGTGTTATTTAAAAGGCGGTCCAAGTCGCAATTATAACTTGCACATGATTAACCATATTCTTTTTTTATTAACTTTATGACTTAGGCCATTGAGTCATTCCCCCTCCTCATGCTTGCCCTGTCGAATGACAGGGAGGAGGGGTTAGGGGAGGTCGTGTAATATGTAGTGATAATATTCGTTCTATGACCCCCTCCATCTCCCCCTCATAAGGGGGAGGGTTAAGTGCGTAAGTATCAAACTTTAAGAAATAACAAATTTTCTAAAAAAGAAATGCATTCGGCTATTTCTTCCCCACGATCACCACAATATCCGAGTCAAGGCTCTCGACAACTTTTGACGTTGCTTTTGGATAATCCTTCCGCATTATCGCCAAGATCAAATCCGCCGCCTCTTTTTGCCCATCTTTATAGGAAATTTCCGCGTCTTTATAATCAAATGCTTTCGCGTTTCCCGTTGTCACGGAACTAAAGCCTGCCTCTCCAAGTTTTTTCGCGTATACGCCGGCAAGCCCTAAGGTTCCGCTCCCGTTGAGTATCAAAATTTTCACCCTGGCTTTATTGAGTGGCAACTTTATTTCTTTTGATTTTATATCTTCCGCTATGGGAGGAGTTGTCGTCGAGGTGGATGTCGCGAGAGTCTTGGGAGTTGTTGTTGAAGCGCCTCCTTGCGCTGGCGCTGGCATTGCCACATCGGGCTTTTTTTCTTCCACGGAAGGCGCGGGCGATTCTTGTATGGTCGGAGCCATATTTTCATCCTGCGCCGGCGCACTCTTTATTGATTTTATAAAAATCATAACTCCAAGCCCCAAAACAATAGTCGTGAGAATAATAATCGCGACAAGAAATATTCCTTTCATCTTATCTTTTTTCTTTAAAGGATCTTTACGCAAATTATGAGAATGGGGTTTTTTGGATTTGGATGATTTTTCTACAATCGTATCCATAGGAACAAGTATCACTTGCCCCGCGGTCATAAAGTACGGCTTTTTAATTCTATTCACTTTTACCAAAAGCTTCCATGGTATATGGCACTTCTGCGCGAGCGACATGACATTATCGGTTTCTTTCACGATATAATCATCCCAGCCCTTGCCGGAATATTTTTTCTTTTTATACAGTATGATGCCGACAATAATAAGAATAATGCCCAAAAGTGTCGCGATCAATATATATACATCGCGCCACGGAATAATCGTGACCGTGAGCGTCTCGGTGGCAATCTTCGCGGGCACATTTTCTTTTTCGTCATAGGTAAGTATCGCCTGAAAGGTAAATCTGCCAAAATACGGCTTTGGCCATACCCAGTTGGTCGTAACCTCGGCCCCGCGCAAAAGCTGCCATTCCTTGTCAATTATTTCCGGATGAAATATTTTTGTTCTGCTCAAAAGCCCCCAGCCGCCAACATGAAGGCTTGCCTGCGGGCTTATCGTAATATTTCCTTCATTTTTTGCTGTGATGAATATTTCATAAATATTTTTTGAAATATTTTCAGATACCGCAAAACTCGTGATCTTGGCTTTTCGTATCATTTCGCCGGGAACGGTGTTGTACACTCGCGCGCCAACGCGCGTTGAAATGGAGGCGCCATTAAAGCCGCTCACTACCTTGGGCAACGACGCCATAACCGTAATCGCCCCCGAATGCTCTCCAACATCGGCATTCTCCGGAATGGTAATGGTAAATTTAATATTTTTTCTCTCGCCTGGCGCTAAAGTTACTTCTTCTTCTTCTATTTTCACCCACACTCCAATACCTTCCTGTATATTGTTAGGCCCTGTTAACGCGAACGCGCCAATATTACTTGCCTCGGAATCATATGGCTTTATTAAAAGATATTGTTCACTTTCCGTGTCATTGAATACTTCAATATAATCTTCCGCAGATTCACCGGGGCCAAGATGATAAATAAACCAATCTCGCGCGCCATTGATAGGCGACGGCTTTATGCCAATTCCAGCGAAACTTAACGCGGAAACTTGAACCGGAGCAAGGCTTAAAAAAAGAAAAAAAATGCTTACAATAAGAAGACACGCCTTCAATTTCTTCTGAAATATAGATATGGCCATATTTTTATTTTTATTATGTGAATAACATCATGTATTATACCATATATTTACGTCAAACAAAAAACCCGGGAAATCATCCCGGGTTGTAAATATATGTCTTTACGTTCTACTGCAAATCATACACCAGAGTTGTCGTGTACGAGCTTGCTGAAACTGCCGCAGGAAGACCTTCCTGCCATTTTGCTTCCGCAAACCAGTATTCTCCGTTAGCGGCAGCGCCGGTAGCAAGGGTTATGTCTGTTTTGGCTAGCGGAAAGCACTTATAGCCCGTGCTTGGAGTTACATTGCCCGAACATGCCTGCGGACCCGAAGCTAGTACGCATCGCCAGCTGGTAAAATCAACGCAGAAAATACCGGAAGCGCTCGCGTTTGCTCCGTTTGCTATGCCAACATGCTGCTGGAACCTGTCTTGTTCTCTTGAGCCTCTCCACATGCACTCTCCTGCGCCATCGTTGCAACTTAAGTTGAATGTCCATGTGCCGGCGCCTCCCCTGGTATCTGTTACGCCGACTGCCAGCACCGTTCCATCTGTCATTCCTGCTTCCTCCGTTGCCGTTGAAGATTGCACGGAAAAACTGTAACCAACGCTGTCAAATGACTGCCGAGTGGAAGAAGCGGTTACGGTAAGACTGCCTGCTGTCACATTGAGGTTGGCGTTTAAGTTGGCGTTGCTTAGTGCGAACTTTGAGATCACTAAAAATGCGAATATATTCACGACAATAATCAAAGAAACTACAACTGCCATAATTCTTCTGTTAAAATAGTTGGTTTCTTTGACTTTCTTGACAATAGTAAAATACTCGTCTTCGGTATAAAAACGCCATCCGCGGCTGTCGCGCTTAGCTTTTGGAATTAAACCCTGCTTTTCCCAGCGAAGAATGGTAGTTTTGTCGCGATCAAGGGCTTTGACAAGGTCATTGATTTTATATACGTCTCTTGATTTCATATTTTTGTTTTTATTTTTTTATTTTGTTTTCTAATATTTTCTGGGTTTCGGCTCACTTACCCGCACCTGAAAAGTATTTAAAAAAACGGTTTTATCAAAATAAAGCCGTTACAATATTTTCAATACATCGAAATTTCGACATATGATAGACATTCAATTGTGCTTTATTTTGATTTTTGTTTTTTTGCAATCATTGTTAGCTGACTGCTTGCTTCTTGTATGTATGGGTACTATAGGTACTACTTATAGTATACACGATTCTCAAAACAATTACAAGAGTATTTTGTAATATTGTCTAAATTTAGATAAAAATAACATTATATCTTCTATGCTTTATTAAATTTTTCATGCTCTACTAAAAAATTTAATAAAAAAAATTGAATTATTATACTTATTTATTATCTTAATTTAGATAAATTCTATACTTATCCACAGATATTATATATTTCAATAAAAATCCTAAAAACATATCCACATGGTATAGTTGAATGCGTAAAAATAGTACGGATAGGCAATAGAGTTTACCAAATATAGAATTCACTATATAATTATAAATATACAAAGCAACATATTATGACAAAAAAAATAGTGCTTTCGGGAATTCGCCCAACGGGAAAACTCCATATTGGAAACTATCTTGGTGCGCTTAAAAACTTCGTGGAGCTTCAAAAAGACTACACGTGCTATTTTATGATTGCCGACTTGCATTCGCTTAATGAGCCATACGATCCCGCGATAAAATATAGGCAAATCATAGAGCAGGCCGCGGATTTTATCGCCGTAGGGCTTGATCCGAAAAAATGCGTCATATTCGTGCAATCTCAAGTGCACGAGCATAGCGAGCTTGCAATCATACTTTCTAATGTGATTCCGGTGTCCTACCTTTTCCGAATGACGCAGTTTAAAGAAAAATCCGAATCTAAGCAAGACAGTGTAAATTCAGGGCTCCTGTATTATCCCGTGCTTATGGCAAGCGATATACTCCTCTATAAGCCCCAATATATACCTGTCGGCGACGATCAAACCCAGCATGTTGAGCTTTCGCGCGATATCGCGAGATTTTTTAATAATCGCTATGGTGAAACATTTATTGAGCCAAAACCGCTGTATACCCAAATACCGCGCGTAATGAGCATTATGGATCCGGGAAAAAAAATGTCAAAAAGCCTGGGCGATGCGCACTGCATTTATATGGATGACGAGCCGGAAATAATCGAAAAGAAACTGGCTCGCGCGGTTACAGATACAGGAGATGGCAAAAGTCTTGGCGCCGAAAACCTTTTGGCGCTGACAAAAATATTTTGCTCCAAGGATATTTATGAAAAATTTTCAGATGATCAAAAAAAATCGAAGTTAATGTATTCTGATCTTAAAAAAACATTGGCGGTATCAATCTCCAAATATTTTGAAGATTTTAGAAAAAAGAAAAAAAAGCTTTTAGAAAATCCCAAAAAACTTGAGAGTATTCTTGCTTTAGGCTCTAAAAAAGCGCAAAAAATAGCAAAAAAAATGCTTATTGAAGCCAAAGAAAAGGCTGGGATCCTACCAAGATAGGACTTACGCGTTTACCTCTTTTTTGGTGTCATTCCCCCGATAGATATCGGGGGAATCCATGTCTTGAAAATAATCCTTATCATGGATCCCCGCATTCGCGAGGATGACGAAGAGAAGGCAAGCACGTGAATCTTGCAAAAAAAGAATAATCTTCATCAAGATGGTTACAAAACTAACTTTATGCTCTCCCCCTCGTGAGGGGGAGTTGGAGGGGGTCATAGTAACCTTGATAATTATCTAACATTTCTAAGACCTCCCCTGCCCCTCCTCACGAGGAGGGGAACCTGAAAATTGGGTTTTGTAACCATCTCATCCTATGCTTGAAATAATTATTGCCATTATATCCATTATGGCAATTTTTTTTACTCTGGTAATCATTATTATTCTGGGAAATATAATAATAAACTACTATACGGGAGTCCCCTACGCCCCAACACCGAAAAAAATTATTGACGAGGTGATACGCGCGCTTGAGATACTTCCCTGTGAAAAGGTGTGCGACCTTGGTTTTGGAGACGGCAGGCTTCTTTTTGAAGCAGAAAAGAAGGGGGCTCACTGCGTTGGATATGAAATCTCGCCTTTTTCTTTTATCCGCACGTGGATAAAAAAAATTTTTAAAAAAAGCCGCGTAAAGCTATATTATAAAAATTTTTATCACGAAGATATCTCGCGATTTGATATTATTTTTTGTTTTCTTGTCGCATCCGTCATGCCCCGAGTGCAAAAAAAACTTGAACGCGAGGCAAAAAAGGGCGCAAGAATAGTAAGCTATGGTTTTTCTCTACCCGGCTGGACGCCGGAAAAAACCATAAATTCAAACAATTCGCAAAGTATGGTGTATTTTTACATAATAAAATCATAAAATTATAATACAAAACGAAAGAAGACGGCTATCTGGCCGTCTTCTTGTTTTCTATTCAATTTTTTCTACTTCAACTTTTCAGCCGTAGAAATGTAGGATGAAAGCTGGCGCAATTGTGCAATGATTGAGGTTAAAGTATTTCTTGCAATAGTTTCTTTTCCCTTCAAGGTAGCGAATAAAGTTGAATCTCCAGGAGTAATAAGCGCGTTTACCATTTCCGTAATAAGTGCTGCGTCCAAATCGGTTTTTAAGGTTCCCAGTAATATATTTACTGCTGTATATGTTGCCCTAAGCGATCCGTAGGCGAGCACTTGGTTTGTATTTCCGGCCTTCAAGAGATCGAGTTTTGCATCAATGGCAGGCATGATTAATGTTTGAAGAGTCGCTAATTTTTTATAATACTCATCAAATCGTATATACATTCTCATGCTTGGAACATATACTTGCGCAATACCCAAATCTTTTATTTCATTTAATTGAGTTTTAATGTCATCGTAATTTTTTGCGTTATTTATTACCACGAGCCTTGCCGCCAAGTCTGCCTTGAGATTTGCTGTTCTTGTGGTAAGGTCTACTGCTCCTTTAGCTGCCAATGGTATATTCTGCAAACCATCTACTGCAAATTGGTATTTATCTAAAACCATGTTTCTTGAATCAACTATTCTTTGCGCTGCGTTTTTGAGCGATGCTTTCTTTGTCTGGAAATCATCAAAAAGTTTTGCCGCGCGCTGTTCGGTCGCTAATGCCGCTGGCAAAGGAGTTGTTGAATTGTTGGCATACAGCTTAATAAACTTCCACCACTCCGATCGCAATTTGCTTATTTCTGAAGATGTGGAATTGAGCGATGAATTAAAAATGCTAACGCTGTTTTTAAGCACTCCAACCTTGCTGGGGTCAGCAACCGCGGCAGTAATATTTCCTTCTATTGCCGCCTTCTGGGCGAGAAGCGGATTGAGCCTTGTTTGCAAGACTCCAGTAGCAACATTATCTATCTTAGCGTTCAGCGCAATAAAATCCGGATCACTCAAGCCAGGAGCCGCGCCATTTGGCAAGCCGTCATCAAGCCCGCCTTTTGTAGCAATAAATATATCCGTAAAACCTGTCTTCAGCTCACTTGCCTTGCCAAACGATTTATTGAAACCTTTTGCTATCTGATATACGGGTTTTAATGAAATATCTATATTAAACGTTTTTACCGCAGACATCGCATCAACAACGGTTTTAAAGTCTGTAATGCAATCTACGGCCGGAAGCGTAACAAGCGCGGCATTAAGGCCTGTTTTAACAACAACAATTCTATTTTGAAGAGCGGTAACTGGCGCTGCCGCTAAATTACTTAAATCTCCCGAGGTTATATTGATACTTATAACATTAAGGTTTGCGATTTCTCGGCTTATAATATTTTTTACATTCTCGCACAAGCTTTGCGCCCTGCCGTTATAGGTATCAAGAAGTTTTTGATAGGCATCATTAAGTTCTACTGAAGCGGTTACGGCGAGTACATCGCCATTTTGAGCTGCAAAATTAATAATGGTTCCGGCAAAATCGCGCCCGGAACGAACCAATGTGCTTGCGGAACTCATCCGCTCACTAGCAATTCCTAATTTGCTTCTTATACTCTCAATGCTTGCTTTTGCTACTACCTCAAGTTGGCCTGGAATCGCTGAATAAGTACCCACGGCAGGAATATTAGCAGTAATGGCAGTAATGGCAGTATTAAGTGAACCCAGCGCTTGAGTTAGCCCAGTGCCTTCTCGCTCCGCTAATTCTCCCACTCCGTTATAGTTTGTAAAAGGCGCTGTTGTATTTACGATATTAAGATAATCCCTATCTTCACCGAATTTTTTTGCTTTTCCATAAAAAGAATTCACGCGAGCAACTTCTTCAAATAATGGAAAAATAACCTCGCGAATCTTTAAAACACTTTTAAGCTCTGCATATCGTGTTTTTGCGGCATCAAGCTGTGCTACCAAAAAGGCTTGCATATCTGTACACCAGCCTGCTAATCCAGCGCCTGCGCCACCAATGGTAGTATTGGCAATGCCGAGCATGGTGGCGGACAAAGCGGGTAAATTTAATCCTCCTGAAGTAACGGCTACTTCTATATATTTATATTTATCCGATGTTGCAGTGGTAAAATCGCTCTTCCACTGCGCGAGCGAGGCGTTAAGCGAGGCGCAATCATTTGCCGCCTTAAACTTTAAATTATTCAAATCCGATGTAGCGTCCGCCCTCACGCTTGGAACAACAACAGCTAGAGCGAAAAGCAATGTGCTCAAAAATATTATTTTTTTAAATTTATTATTCATAATATATTATGATTAAATTATTTTATTTTAAAAATTATCAATATCGCTGTCATTAACATCTTGGGTGTCGTTTGTGTTGCTTAGCTTATCAAGATTATTAAGCGTGGCATCCACATCCGCGCTTCCGTTGGTATTAAGCTGGACGGGGTTCGTATTTACGTTATTTTTTCCTCCTCCGCCATCATTATTTGACGGAAGTTGTCCCTGCTGATTTTGCTCGACTGGCTTTTGCACCGGACGTTTTGGCTGTGGCCGTTGGGCAGGCGTTTGGCGCAAGCATCCTGCGGCCAAGATTGAAATGCCCAAAATCATTGAAAATCCTATGATTTTTTTGAACTTTGATACCATATTTTTTCTTTTATTTTTTAGTTTTTAATTATTATTATATTTGAGTTATCCACAACCTTAAGCTATGAAAAATTATATGACTTTATTATACCATGTTTTGAACTTACTCACAAAACAAACAAATATACTCATATTTTATCAAATCTGGGGTTTACGCCCTTAACCCTCCCCCTCATGAGGGGGAGATGGAGGGTGTCATAGAAACGAATATTATTATTGCCCATTACTATGCTATGACCTCCCCTAGCCCCTCCCTGCCTCGCCGGCCCGCTTCGTCGAAGCCTTAGCGAGGCGAGCGGGCGGGCTCATGAGGAGGGGAAATAACATCAATCGCGTAAGTCCAAAAGCCGTATCTTTTCCAAATGAATAGATCTGCCAAGGTAGCGGTTGGCGTTGTCTTGAAAGCTTTGTGTTATATCCGTAACAAGAAATTTATGATCCTTGCCTCGCAAGAGGCTTTTTTCAATTTCCGTATGCCTCTCAAGATATTTGACAAAAGATTGCGCAATAATATTTCCCGAATTAAGAACGTTACACCTATTCCCTACCATGCCTCGGATAAGCGAGTGGATCATCTGAAAATGCGTACAGCCCAAAATAAGCGTATCAATATTTTTTACTGTGAGCGGCCGAAGATAATATTTGATAATTTTTTTTGTTTCTTGGCGCTTCATCCATCCTTCCTCTATAAGAGGAATGAGCAAAGGGGAAGGATTTTGAAAAACTTGTATCTCCGGATTTTGCGAGTAGAGCTCCCGAACATACGCTCCGGAAAAAACTGTTCCGCGAGTTGCCATAATTCCTATCCTGTTATTTTTCGTTGCGCGCGCCGCCTCCTCAACAAGCGGCCGGATAATCCCCAGCACGCGTTTGTCGGGATGATGTATGGGTAGATATTCCTGCTGAATTTTTCGCAAGGCCTCGGCAGAGGCCGTATTACAGGCCAAAATTACCAAAGTACAGCCTTCTTTAAATAAAAAATCCACGCCTTGCAGTGTGAAAGAATGCACCGCCTCAAGCGAACGGTTGCCATACGGAAGCCGAGCGGTATCGCCAAGATAGGTAATCTGAAACTTAGGCAAAACATCCATAATGGATTTTACCACAGCCAGCCCTCCAAGCCCCGAATCAAAAATGCCGATCATAAAAAATGGTTACATGGTTATATTGTTACATTGTTTCACAAATAAAATAGAAAAAAACAATATAACAATAGAACAATTTATAATATAAGCTTCCCCTCTCCGTTTGGATTGTAGCCGCTATTGAATTCCTCTCCGTCTTTATACCCGTCGCCATCTGAATCCGGATTGTTTGGATCGGAATTGAGCCTTTTTTCCATGCTGTCGGAGAGGGTATCGCCGTCAGTGTCTTTTTCAAATTCTTTTTTTTCTGCATTATTTTGCTCGGAAGCGCTTCCAAGATATGATGAAAAATCAATGCCGGTAACTTTTTTAAAGGCGTCTTGAAGCGTTATAAAATCCTTGGGTTCCGTAATTTCAAATTGCTTATTAAAATCGCTCAACTCAAGCGTAAGAGCAACGTCAGATACTTGGGATTTGGGCTCATCTTGCTTTCTTTCCTTGCTCTGGATATGGATAGATATCTTTCTCATATAAAAATCTTTCTCCCCTATCCACATCTCTCCGGAAATGTCCGCGCTTGAAAAATATTGCGCCAAAGCTTCTTTTGCGCTATCTATCTTCTCTTGATAGTCGCCTCCGATACTTGAAGCCGTGGCATCGCTCACATGCTTAGCATATTCGGAAAAAAATTCTTGAAATTTTTTCTTGTCAACTCCAAAAGTTAGATGATATAACGGCTCTCCTTCCACGGCCTCTTTTAACACAGGAGAAAAAGTTAAAAACTGATGTTTGCTATACGCGCTAAAGAAATTGTTTTTCCATTCGGAATTGCTTTGCGCTTGCGTGGGCTGGGAGCTTTCTTTTGATGCTTTTGTTTTAAAATCCCCCACTTCAAGCTTTACCCATGTGCCAAATATGGAGTCAAGTTTTAAAAAAAATATCTTCGGAGATGATGTAAACTGTATATATGATATGTCTTTTTTCGCTATCAAAAAATTGAAATGTATATCTTTGAATCCATAGCCATCTTTGGGGCCGACAACATCAAGCGCGACAGCGCTGGAAATTTTAGGCGCGTCACTTGTCGACATGTTTTTATTTGAAGAAGTAATCGCCACTTTCCACGCCCCATTGCTCGTATTAATATCCGCGGATCCATTGAGGCTGGAGGCGTATGAGTTAAGACTTCTTGTCGCTTTATACGCCTTGAGCACGAGCCTCTGCGGGCTATCTTGGAATTGCCCAAAAAAATACGCCGATGTGGCTCCAAAGGCAATAAAAAGGCCGCAGACCGTAGTCCATAATAGTAACCGGCGAGACTTTTTTCCATGCGTATTCATAAGGCAATGGATTCAGAACTTACGCGTTTGACCCTCCCCCTCATGAGGGGGAGATGATGGAGGGGGCCTGAGAAGCGCTTACGATCATTAAACGTTACCATGACCTCCCCTAACCCCTCCCTGCCTCGCCGGCCCGCTTCGTCGAAGCCTTAGCGAGGCGAGCGGGCGGGCTCATGAGGAGGGGAAAAAATTCAATCGCTTAAGTTCTAGAATTAAAAATTTTTATACTATACGTTATTTTCTTGCAAGAATTTTATGAATAAATTCCAAAATAAAGCGGGGGTCTAGGCTATAGCGCAAGATACGACGCGATAGAAGTATGATATTTTGCCTGAAAGGCTTTGTCAACTTTCGCCATAGGATCCGCCCCTAAAAAGCTAAGGAGCTTATTGAGTTTTTCTATACGAAGTGCTTTATTTTTCTCATTTTTTAATTCTACAATATCAGGCTCAATCTCAAAATATTGAAGTTTTTTCTCAAGCGGCAACTGCCAAAAGATCAAAAAACCGCGATCGGGAAAATCTACTCCGATAATTGTATAACATTCTTTCATAACTTCCCTCTCAAGGCTTTGGAGTAAGCTATAAATTGAATTTTTCACCTCATCAAGTTTTTCTTTCTCGCATGGCTTGCTTCCAATCTCAAAATATATTTTGGTTTTTGGCTCCGTGCCGGAAGGCCGTATTGTCACCTTTATAGAAGTTGCGTGACCAGAAGGCGCAAGATGAAATTCAAGCATATCTTTTGAATAAAAGTCCGAATCTGAAACGATAGGCTTATCTTCTTGATAATCTTTGCGTTTTTGAATAACAAATTTCCCAAACGAAGTTGGATTTTTTTCTCTTAAAAATTTCTGAATCTTCTCAATTTTTGCCTTTCCTTCAGCCCCAAGCATCCTTATTTCTGTAAGATAATTTTCAAAATATCCATATCGCGCATATATATCTTCAATATAATCAATGAGAGTATATTTTTTCTCTTTAAGTTCCGCGCTCAATTCACTGAGCCACAGCGCCGCGACCGATGCATCTTTGTCGCGCACATAATTACCGGCAATATATCCATGGCTTTCCTCGCATCCAAAAAGAAAATTATCAATTTCTCCGCGTGACTCAATCTCATTCATCTTCTGTGCGATATACTTGAATCCAACCAAAAGATCGCCGATAATTTTCACACCATTTTTATCACAAATTTTCTGTATGAGCCCACTTGTAACCGCTGTTTTAATAATAACGGCTGTGCCCTTAATCTTAGACTTTCTTTTTTCAATAACATATTGGGACAAAATAGTTGCTATTTCATTTCCTGTTAAAAATTGCCAAGAGTTTTTATGCTTGACCATAATCCCAAGACGATCGGCATCCGGATCACTGCTCAAAAGTATATCAGCGCTCATTTCTTGCGCGAACTTCAAGGATGTATCAAAAGACTGTACGACCTCTGGATTAGGAATATGAAAAGTAATATTCTCAAATAAACCACTGGGGTTTTGAGTCTTAGGATCAACAAATACCTGAAAACCGCTCTTCTCAAGCACCTTTACCACTGAAGTTGTTCCGCATCCGTGAAGCGGGGTGAAAGAAATCCGTACTGATCTATTTTTAGAAAGTGAAAGAGATGAAGCCGCGTCTATAAATGCCGAATCGATTTCTTCTCCTATAAAAGTTATAAGTCCGCGCTTTGAGGCATCGTCAAATTCCATATTATTAATATTCGTCACCTCTTCAGTCACTTCTTTCACAAGCGCCTCATCCTGAGGAGGAATAAGCTGGCCACCCAGCTCATCATAGACCTTTTTCCCATTATGGTCTGGAGGATTATGAGACGCAGAAAACATATCGCCTCCGACAGCCCCAAGGCGTCGTATGGCAAAAGAAAGTTCGGGTGTTGTGCGAACATCATCAAACAAAAAAACTTTTATGTTGTTTCCCGCGTATACTTGCGCGGCAACATAAGCCAAATCCTTGCTGGTAATATTCTTCACGGGATTTGAAATCTGCTCGCTCAGATAAACATTATAAAAAAATTGCCTTACGTCAAAGGCAAGCACCACGCCGCGCTCTCGCGCCGTGTCTCCAAATTTTTTCAAAATATACTGCGAATGCCCCTGCGCGGAGGCTCGTATGGTCCATGAATTAATCCTGTTTGGGCCGATTCCCACCTCTCCTCGTCTTCCACCCGTTCCAAACGGAATGACTTGATAGAAAGAATCTAAAAGATAATCCCATTGAGAACTTGCGACAAGATGTTCAATCTGCGGTACGTAATCCGAGAATTGGATATCAGTAAGCCAAAGCTCTATAAATCGAAGGGCTTGAGTTTTATTAACATCTGATACACTCAAAGTATCAAATCCTTTTTTTGTAGTTTTTATAAGTTGTGACCAAGTCATAGCGTATTATATAATCTAGCGCCAATGTACACCATCTTATCGTTTTTTTGCGACAACGACAAGATTGCCTCTTGTAGTGTTTCTTGAGGCTGGACATCCAAGAGGTTGTTTCGCGCGATACGAATCCACTATTTCAAATCCGTTATTTTCAATGAGTTTCTTCATCTCGTTTAAGGTAAAGCAGTGATAGTAGCGCTGGGCCTTATTCCTCCATGGAATATACACATCCTTGAAATCAAATTTTGACGCGCCTATAAGCTTCAATACTGTAGCCTTCATTAATTTGAGAAAAAAATCAATCGTATAGCGATCCCAGTTCGTAAGTATTAATATTCCCCCTCCCTTTAATACTCTGTGTATTTCTTGCACTGCTTGTTGACGATACACTTTCCCCGGGATATGGTGAAGCGCGGCAATACAAAATATATCATCAAATGATTCATCTTGAAACGACATTTTCATCAAATCGCCGAAAACAAAATTATTATCCGGATGATTTTTTTTCGCGATTTTTATAAACTCCAAATTATTATCGCATCCGATATACACGATATTTTTTCCTTCAAAAAGTCTCACAAGCCTTCCATTCCCGCAACCAGCATCAAGAATTTTATCTCCTTCTTTTACAAAACGTAAGAAATCATCAAAGCCCTCCCAAAGATCTTTTCGGGACGCGTCAAACTCCTCTGCGATATTCGCGTAGGTGGTTTTAACATCTTGAAGAATGGCATCGGCAGTTTCTTTTTTCATAAAAATAAAAATCTCCACCGTGCCTACTCGATGGAGAGTTTGTTTGGGTCTGAAATAAACGAGGAAAAAGGAGGGACCTAACATAAGTGCGTAGGCAAGGTTAGGTTTATCTAATAGTTGAAAGAGCATTGTATTTTATTGTACTACGAATTTATTTCGCAGTCAATGGGGAGTGTGGATACTTAATGCCAATGCCTTAAGGTACTCCAGCTCTTCAAGCACAATACCCTCTTTAATAACGCTTATTGCCTTTTTGATAAGCACAATATTTCTTAACCTTTTTCCAAGATAATGAGCTATGCTGTTACGATCTACTCCTTCCGGAGTGCAAGGAATTTGCCAATTCATCAAACAATAAACCTGCCCTTCACTTGCTTTTTTAAACAAAACAATAAACAAACCGCAGGTAGCGTGCTCGGAGTCAGTAAGCGTAATATGGCAGTAGAGCTTCTTTCGCCACAAAAAAAGATGCGCCCTATTGAGTTCATCTAACGTTCCTTCAATAAGTCTTTCGCGAATACACGTAATAAATTCCTTGAACAGAGAAAATATGCACATCCTTCGCTTCCTTTCTCAAAATACTAAACGATAATTTTTACAAAGAGCCGTTTACCGCGCTGGATAATACAATTTTTTATAATTTCAAAATCCTCGCTCCCCACAATCTCGCCGTCAACCTTCACTCCTTTTTGGGCAATAATCCTTTTTGCCTCTGATTTTGACGACGCGAGCCTTGCTTGCACCAAGATATCTAAAATATTTTTTGACGCGGCATGAATCTCCTCCATCTCTTGCGGGACTTCTTTATTTTGATGCACCGAGATAAAAGACTCCCGCGCGTCGCAAGCAACTTTTTTCCCAAAATTCAGCTCCGTGATATGAAAAGCAACAATCATTTTTATCTCTTTCGGATTTCTGCCTGATTGCATTTCTGTTTTATATTTTTCAACTTCCGCCATTGGCGCCTCGGTTAAAAGCTCAAATGCCGGCAGGATAAACCCGTCGGGCATAGACATTATTTTTCCAAACATATCGTCGGGCGTATCGCTGAGCTTTGCCATATTGCCTTGTGTTTTTCCCATTTTTACGCCCTGCGAGTCAACAAGGAGCTTGGTTGTGAGGACAAACTTTTCTTTGTGCTTTAATTTTTTCATAAGCGTGCGACCGGCAAGCATATTAAACATCTGGTCATTGCCTCCCATTTCAGCGTCAACATCCATGGCCACCGAATCATACGCCTGCATAAGCGGATATAATAATTCATGCAAATATAAATCTTTGCTCTCCTCCGTCCTCTTCTTAAACATATCCCGCGCCAAAGTCTGCTGTGCGGTAAAATGTGAGGCAAGCTTAAGGGTATCGGCAAAAGTAAGTTTCCCCAGCCACTTGGAATTATATTTGATCTGAATTTTTTTGAGATCTAAAAATCTTCCAATTTGTTTTTTGTAATTTTTTGCATTTTGTAAAACTTGTTTATGGCTTAATGGCTGTCTGGCGGATGATTTGTCGGTCGGATCGCCTATTTGCGCGGTAAAATCTCCGATCAAAATAATCACCTTATGTCCAAGCTCCTGAAACCTTTTAAGCTTCAAAAACTGCACCATATGCCCCAGATGCAAGGTATCCGCGGTAGGATCAATCCCATGATATATCGTAATTTTCTTAGAATTTAAAACCTTTTCAAATTCCTGCGCGCTCGGGTAGATATTCTCAACTCCGCGAGACAATAATTCATCTATGGTTATATTGTTTTTCATATTTTTAAACTGTTGAACAATAATAAAATACTATCTATTGTCATCCTCGCGAAAGCGGGGATCCAGAAAATATTAACGAAAAATCTGGATTCCCCCGAAAGCATTCGGGGGAATGATAGTGAATAAAGCATACAACGCTATCATTTTTGTTATTCAAATGTGAATGAAGAAAGCACTTGGTTAAAATCTTTCTCGCTTATTGCCTTTCCATGGATAAGCCCGACAATTTTTTTCTTTTCATCGGAAAATACATACGCAATTTTGAAAACTGATGTATTAAGGCTTGGTACGGACAGGTCGCTCCTCTGTAGTATCGCGTATTCTACGCCTTTATTATTTTTTAGTATCGTATAATTTTCTTTCAAAAGTCCTTTGACAGAGTTGCTTGGTAGCGCGCCCGATGAAGCATTGATAAAAAACATCTCTATTTTTTCGCTTGAGTCTAAAACATATGACGCCATGCCAAACCGCGCGCGCAGGGCTTCTTTCCAAAATGAAATCTTGCTTGTTTTGTCCGGAATTTTTCTTCTGCTTACGTCAATAAAAAATCCAGTTGCAAAATTCTTATCTCCGCGGTCCAACACGCATAAATTGGAAGGATACTCAAAAGAAATATTGTATTTTTTAAATTGTAACGTTTCCATGCCACCGCGTCCGCACAAGGGATATGGCGCTCGCGCCCAAAAATATGAAACTCCGACCAGAAGGACGGCGCATCCGAGCACAGCAAGATATAATTTTCGCATCCTCATACAAGTCCGCTTAAATTTTTCTTAAGTTTTTCAAGTTCTTCTTTTTGCGATGCAAGTTTTTGTATTTCTTTCTCAATAATATGCTTCGGCGCTTTTTTTGCAAATTCGGCGTTTGAAATCCTTGACTCAAGGTTTTTTATATATACCTCTTTTTGAACAATATCCTTTTTTAGCTCTTCTGTGTTTATTATACCAGATGTTGCGATATGAAGCTCTACATCCTGCACCACCGAAAATACAGTGCGGGTGGGTTTAGATTTTGGATCTGATACATACTGTATATCCGATACTGCGGCTATTTTTTTAACAACGCCTTCATGGTTTTTCAAATCCTTAAAATGCTTGGAGGATTTTTTTGAAATAAAAGTTACTGCAACGTCTTTTGAATGCAATAAACTATTTTCCGCCTTGAGATTTCGTATCGCTGTAATAATATTTTGTAAAAAATAAAATTCTGTAAACGCGTTTCCCCTTTTATCATGCAGTTTTTTTATTTTCTCCGGCCATTTTTGTATCATTAGCAAGTCTTGAGAAAAATTCTTCCATATTTCTTCGGTGACAAAAGGCGTAAAAGGGTGCCACATTTTTAAAAGTTCCTGCAGGATATAGAGAAGAATGTCATCTTTATCTTTTTCAATTTTTGCGATCTCCAAATACCAATCGGCAAAATCGTTCCATGTAAAATTTCGCAAATCTTCCCCTGCTTGGGAAAAATTATAATCGTTGAGATTTTTTGTAATGCCCGCCTTCAAGTCTTGAAGCTTCTCTAATATCCATCGGTCAGCCAAAGTTTTAGGCTTGGGTATTTTTTCTATCAATCGTACATCTTGAACCGTCATGAAAATAAAACGCGATATATTCCAGAGCTTGTTGGTAAAATTTCTAAATCCCGCGATTTTTTCTTCCGACAAGTTCTTGTCCTGCCCCGGCGTACTGCCAAGGATTAACGCGAGCCGGACGGCGTCTGTGCCGAATTTTTTCGCCACATCCAATGGATCAATAATATTATCCAATGACTTTGACATCTTTCTCCCTTGCTCGTCGCGGACTAAGCCATGCAGATACACCGTGCGAAATGGCGCCTCTCCCAAAAGAGAAGTACTCAAGAGTATCATCCGCGCCACCCAAGGAAACAAAATATCATAACCCGTCTCAAGCACATCGGTGGGATGAAACGTTTTCAAATCTTGTGTCTCATCCGGCCAGCCAAAAACAGAAAACGTCCAGAGTCCAGAACTGAACCACGTATCCAGCACATCAGGATCCTGCTCCCAGCCATCGCCTTTTGGCGGATCAACGCCGACATACATCTCGGGTTTACCCCCCTCACCCCAACCCTCTCCCCGCGCGGGAGAGGGAGAAAGTGTGCGGTGGTGATTCCTGATTCCTAATTCCTTATTCCTCATTCCTGTCCTATACCACACAGGAATACGATGACCAAACCAAATTTGTCGCGATATATTCCAATCACGCAGATTATCAATCCAATGAAAATATGTTTTGGCGAAACGCTCGGGCAAAATTTCTATCTGCCCGGTCTTTACAACTTTCTGCATCAAGCCTTTCAATGTTACTGTTTGACCTTTTTTCAAGCCACGAATAGGGCTTCGCGCTGAAGGCTGGTACGGAAACTTTTTATTCACATCCACAAACCACTGACGCTTGGGCAATGGCTCGATTATGGCGCCTGTTCGCTCGGAGGTTGAAATGTTTTGCTTCACTATGTCTTCTTTCTCCAAAAGATTATTTTTTTTCAACCACTGTAATACTATTTCGCGCGCCTCAAGAACTGTCTTTCCAGATACCATGCTTCCGGCCGCGTCGTTCATTTTTCCTTTTTCATTGATTACTTCCACAAGCGGCAACTTGTGGCGCAAGCTCAAATCATAATCTATGGCGCTATGCGCAGGCGTGACGCCAAGGGCTCCAGTACCAAAATTTTCATCCACGGCTGTATCGCCGACTATTTTTAAACTTAATTTTGTCCCAGCAAAATTTTTTATTTCAAAAATTTTTCCGATATATTTTTTCCACTTGCCTTTTGGATGGACGGCAATAGCGGTATCGCCGACTTTTGTTTCCGGGCGGGTTGAAGAAACAGGAATAGGACAATCCTTTGAGTAATAAAATGTATAGAGCTTCGCGTCAACTTCTTTATAAATAATCTCGTCATCGGCAATAGTAGTCTGCGCCTGCGAGTCCCAATTAATTACGCGATGCCCGCGATAAATGAGCCCCATATCGTACATGCGCTTAAAGGCTGTGCGCACCGCGAGTGAGCGCTTCTCATCAAGCGTATAGCGCTCGCGCGACCAATCCAAAGAAAATCCCATCTTGCGCAACTGCTTTTTAATAATGCCTTGCGAGTTCGCTATATAATCTTCGATCCTTTTTATGAATGCTTCACGACCGATTTCAAACCGCGTTTTTCCTTCTTTATTGAGCATTCTCTCAACTTTTGCATTTGTTGCAATGGCGGCATGATCTGTTCCCGGCAACCAGAGGGTGCGCTTCCCTCGCATACGCTCAAAACGTATCATCACATCCTCAACCGCATACATCGCATGTCCGATATGCAAGGTGCCCGTGGCATTAGGCGGAGGAAGAATAATGGTAAAAGGAATCTTTCTATCTCCGGGTAGATTATCCGGATTAAAAAAACCGCTTTCTTCCCAGCGTTTATATATAGCGTCTTCCACTAAAGACGCGTCATACGATTTTGGAATTTTCTTGTTTATATTCTCACTCATAATGTGATTATTGTAATATAAAATGCCCATTTTGACAAGGCAAAATCTTTATTTCCCCTCCTCATGAGGAGGGGCTGGGGGAGGTTGTTCCCGAAAAAACCGGGCCGGCCGCAACTGAGGAAATCAAACCCGAGGAAGGCACGCCAGCTGAAGAAGCACCAAAAGCCACAGAATAATTTCCAATTCACAATTAACAATTTTCAGTGAATTTTCAATGATTTAATTTTCAAAATTGGAAATTGGTCATTGATTGGA
>Ga0209541_10006165_pt1 | contig 20605 bp, 21 predicted proteins | sample RifCSPlowO2_01_FD_184027 | JGI IMG/M metagenome (GOLD analysis project Ga0209541, IMG submission 184027) | Groundwater microbial communities from Rifle, Colorado - Rifle CSP2_plank lowO2_0.1 (SPAdes) (version 2) | ecosystem: Environmental > Aquatic > Deep subsurface > Groundwater | place... | reverse complement strand
GGAATATTTCTTGTTATTGGTTTGGGGTATTGGTTTTTTTCAAGTCGTGGAGAAAATGTAAAGACTCAATCCGGTCTTTCTGGGTCAGTAGGGTCTGGTAGTACAACAAATCCAGCCTCCTTAAATTCTATGGGTGGAGTGTCAGGTACAAGTGGTCAAAATGCTTCAGGTTCTGATTTTCTTGTAGCTCTTGTAAATCTAAATAATATAGAACTGGAAGATTCAGTGCTTTCAAATCCTGTCTGGAATTATTTATTTGATTTTTCTGTTGATCTTGAGCCAGAAGGTGAAGCTGGTAGGATAAATCCTTTTGCTCCAATCGGTTCTGATGGAAGTATTTTGCCAGCTGAGCAATCTTCTAAAGTACCGTCAGCTAATCTTTTAAATAATGGAGGAGCTGGAGCATTAATTAATTAAATTATGAGTTTTTTGCAAGAAATTGCCGACAAAGGCGTATTAAATCCAAATCAAATATCCGCAATAATGAAATCCGCTTCGGAGAATTATGAAGGGGATGTCGAAGCGGCGATTTTAGCGTCGGGTCTTATTGATGTTGATATGTTGCTTGGTTTAAAAAGTGAGTATTTTAATATTCCTTCAAAAAAAGTTGATTTCCATAATTTTTCTTCACGTGTATTGAAACTGATTCCAATGGAATCAGTGCTTAAATATAAATTTGCGCCAATAGGAATACAAGACAATGTGATAGAGCTTGGGATATTTGACCCGAGCGATACTTCCGCAATGGACGCGCTTCAATTTTTGGCATCAAATTTAAATATGCCTTTTAAAATATTTTTGATTTCTAGGCAAGATTTTGAAAAAATTTTGGTGACATATAAAGGGGGGAATAGCCAAGTGGACGAAGCATTGACTGATCTTGATTCTGGAACTCTGGGTGTTGATACTTCTGGCATTTCGCAAGCAAAACAGATTGAAAATAAAAAAAATAAAAGTGACGAGGAAAAGATAGTTGAAGATGCTCCTATTGTAAAAATAGTTGATGTTATATTAGAGACTGCTGTCACAGGAAATGCTTCTGATATACATATTGAAAATACTGGAGAAAAAGTAAAAGTTCGTTTTCGTGTAGATGGAGTTCTTCATACGAGTCTCATGCTTCCACTAAACGCTTACAATGGGGTTGTTGCAAGAATAAAATTAAAATCCAATTTACGTCTTGATGAGAAGCGCAAGCCTCAAGACGGAGGATTTTCAAAAGAGATAGATCGTAGAAAAATAGATTTTCGTGTATCTAGCTTGCCTACATATTACGGAGAGAAGATTGTGATGCGTATTTTGGATTCTGAAAAGGGTGTAAAGCCTATGAACAAGCTGGGATTGTCCGAAAGAAATGTTTCTTTAATAAGAGAAGCTATTGCAAAACCTTATGGACTTATACTTATCACTGGACCAACTGGCTCTGGAAAGTCTACAACGCTATATTCAATGTTAAACGAGCTTGATCGTGAAAAGATGAATGTTATTTCTCTTGAAGATCCAGTTGAATATCATATTCCTGATATGAACCAGTCTCAGGTAATGCCAGAAATCGGGTATACATTTGCTTCAGGACTTCGATCGATACTCCGTCAGGACCCTGATGTTATCTTTGTTGGAGAGATACGTGATAAAGAAACTGCCCAACTTGCAATTCAGGCTGCACTTACGGGACATCTTGTACTTTCAACTCTTCATACAAATAATGCTATCGGTGCAATACCTCGTCTTATAGACATGGGCATTGATCCGTATCTTATAGCTCCGACGCTTATACTTACAGTCGCTCAGCGCCTCGCTCGGCTTATGTGTCCAAGTTCTGCAAAAAAAGTTCCTCTTGATGAAAGCACTCGTCTTATGCTTGATAAAGAATTAAAAGATTTTCCTGAGGAATACAGAAATAAGCTAAATATTGGTAATGATATGTATGATATGGTCCCTTCATCTGATTGCCCTTTAGGAACTCGAGGCAGAATAGCAATTTATGAAATGTTTGCGGTAGATAAAGATATTCAAAATATAATACTCAAAAACCCAGTGGAAGGGGAAATATATAAGACTGCGAGGTTAAAAGGAATGCTCACAATGCGTGAAGATGCCCTTATTAAAGCTCTTCATGGCGAAATACCTATGCAGGAGGTGTATGCGCTTTAATTTTTTCTTCCTCTCCTTTCAGGAGAGGATTGAGGTGAGGTGGGTTAATTAAATTCAACTACCTCACCCCAGCCCTCTCCTGGTAAGGGGAGGGAGTTGCTATCCTTGTTCGGTAGTGTCTTCTCCCTCTCCTTTCAGGAGAGGGTAGGGTGAGGTTCTTATTGAGCAATGAGTGCTTCAAAGTTATCAACACCATCCGTATTGTTGGTATTCAAATCGTTTTTAGGGTATAATAAACCCGTGCTTTAGTCGACGTAGTGTACGACATGATTTTGCTAAATCAACATGGAACCAAATAAGAAAAATAAAATATTGATAGTAGATGACGACAGCTTTTTGCTAGATATGTATTCTATGAAGTTCAGTCAAAATGGCTTTGAGGTACAGAGCGCTATTAGTGGAGTTCAAGCTTTAAAAAAAATGGAAGATGGTTTTGGTCCAGATATAATACTTCTTGATATTATTATGCCGGTAATGGACGGTTTTGAATTTATGGAAAAAATTAAAAATCAAAACTTGTCTCCAAACTCGATAAAAATAGTGCTTTCAAACAGGGGACAGCAGGCTGATATAGATAGAGGCAAAGAGCTTGGAGCTTCTGGGTATATAGTAAAAGCAAATACTACACCATCTGAAGTTATAGTTCAGGTTGTTGATATTGCAAAAAATGCTTCTGTTTAAAAATTTAAATTTAAAATTAAAAAATTATGGAAATCTCTAATGGGATGGATTATAAAAAAGAATTAGAGGATCTAATATCGATTGTTATTCGTGAGGGTGCATCTGATCTTCATATCTCTACTGGTAGAAATCCTTCAATAAGAGTCGCTGGTGATCTTGTTTTTTTGTCTAGCCACCCAGTTTTTTCGAAAGAAGACACATTGGGTATTTTAAATGTAATGCTTGATAAAAATGTAGTTGATCATTTCTTGCAAAATCAAGAAGTAGATTTTTCTTATGATTTTCGTGGAGAGGCAAGACTTCGAGGTAATGCCTTTTTTCAAAAAGGTGTCATTGGAGTTGCTTTGCGCCTAATACCAAAAGTTCAGACATTAACCGAGCTTCACCTTCCTTCAATTATTGGAGAATTTGCTAAGAAGAAGCAGGGATTCTTTTTGGTTGTTGGACCTGTTGGTCAAGGAAAATCCACGACCTTGTCAGCAATGATAGATATCATAAACAATGATAGGACGGAGCATATAATGACAATAGAAGATCCCATAGAGTATCTTTTTGAACCAAAGCATTCCGTCATAGATCAAAGAGAAATAGGGATAGATACAAAGGATTTTCCATCAGCGTTGAAATCAGTTTTTAGAGAAGATGTTAATGTTATAATGATCGGAGAAATGCGAAATCCTGAGACGATATCAGCGGCAGTAACCGCTGCAGAGACAGGACATCTTGTGCTTTCAACTCTTCATACAAATAATGCTTCACAGACGATAGATAGAATAATAGATTCATTTCCTTCAGCTCAACAAGATCAAATCAGGTCTCAGCTCGCTTCGAGTTTACTGGCTGTCTTTTCTCAGAGACTTGTTCCGAGGATTGCAGGAGGGCGTGTGCCAGCTTATGAGCTTTTAATAAACAATAATGCTGTTGCAAATTTAATTAGAGAAAAAAGAACTCACGAAATAGATGTTGTAATAGAGACTGGTTTTGAGCATGGCATGGTGGATATGAATAGATCTCTTGTTGACCTTGTTCGAGCTGGTGAAATTACGATGGAAAGCGCTCGTTTAACATCCCTCAATCCAAAAGCGTTGGATAGATTAATGTAATCAAATAAAAATATGCTTTTTAGATATAATGCAATTACAGATAAAGGTGAGACAAAAGAAGGTAAAATTGATGCTGTAAATAAAGATTTGGCAGTTGCAGCTCTTCAGCGCAGGTCTCTTATAATTGTTTCAATAAAAGGAGATGAAGAAAAATCATTGCTTCAGATTTCTCTTTTTGAAAAAGTTCCAATGAAGGATGTGGTAATACTTTCTAGGCAGATATCCACTCTTTTTGATGCTCAAGTATCAGCACTAAAAGCATTTACTCTTCTTTCAACAAATACTGAAAATAAACTTCTTGGCAGAAAGCTTGCTCAAGTCGTAGATGACCTCCAAGCTGGATTTTCAATTTCTGGCGCTCTTTCAAAACATTCTGAAATATTTTCTGATTTTTATATAAATATGGTTAAGGCTGGTGAGGAGTCTGGAAAATTGAATCAAACTTTTGCATATTTGGCGGATTATTTGGATAGGGAATATGAACTTACCTCAAAAACAAAAAATGCCCTTGTTTACCCGGCTTTTGTTATTGTTGTTTTTATTGTTGTTATGGTATTGATGTTTGTAATGGTTATACCAAAGCTTTCTGCTATTATTCTTGAGTCTGGACAGGCTGTCCCGGTATATACCAAAGTTGTTATAGCTATAAGTAACTTCTTTGTAAATAATGGTGTGTTATTTTTAATAGGGTTAATCATTGCTGGTTTTGCTTTTTGGAGATTTCTTAAAAGCGGAGGGGGCAAAGAACAAATAGATAGCTTAAAAATATCTGCTCCAGTTGTTGGAAATCTTTTTAAAAAACTTTACCTTTCTCGTATTGCGGACAACTTGGATACAATGCTTTCTTCTGGTATTACAATAGTTCGCGCTATTGAAGTGACCGGGGAAGTCGTTGGCAATAAAGTTTACGCTAGGATTTTAAAAGAAGCTGGATCTGATGTAAAGACTGGCAGTTCGCTTTCAGCTTCTCTCGCAAGACACAAGGAAATGCCGGGAATTATGGTTCAAATGGTGCAGGTTGGAGAGGAAACTGGAGCACTTTCTTCTATACTCAAGACCTTGGCAAAGTTTTATAAAAGAGAGGTGGACGATGCAGTAGATACCCTTGTAGGCCTTATAGAGCCTGTTATGATCGTCGTTCTTGGTCTTGGAGTTGGACTCCTTTTGACCTCAGTCCTCATGCCTATTTACAACATTTCAAGCTCAATAAATTAGATTAAAATCAAACCCCTTCCTACCCTCCCCTAATAGGGGAGGCAAGAATACACTGGATTTTGTAGTAAACATTCGAGCTCCTTGCCCCCCTTATTAAGGGGGAATTGAAGGGGGATTAGATTTCCGCGACTTCTTGCGTTATTTTTTGATGCCGTGATATAATAGGAAAAATGATCAAGAAAAATATAAAAAGTAAAATGACAATTGATAAATTAGCTGTTTTGATGCAGGCTGGTTTTAGTAATGTTAAAAAAAACATCAATAAAAAGATCGAAGAAGAAATTGATAAACTGGCCGCCTCTACAGCCAAAGGTTTTGAGAGTGTTGATAAAAGATTTGATCAAATAGATGGCAAGATAGCTGGTATTGATAGGCGTATTGATACCTTTGCGATTAATAGAGTAAAATACGAAGATTTCAGTGTTCTTGAAAAAAGGGTTAAGAAACTAGAGAGGGTCTAGAGATTTTCATGATTTCCACAGCCTCTTGCATTATTTTGCTCGCTATATGGTATAATTTAAAGTATTAAAATATAAAATATAAAAGTCGTTATATATTATCAGTTATTAATTATTAGTTTATTTATTTAAAAATTATATGAAATTAAATATGAAAAAAGGTTTTACGCTCATAGAACTCTTGGTCGTCATCGCGATTATCGGTATCTTGGCATCAGTCGTTTTGGCTTCACTTAGTTCTGCTAGAAATAAAGGTAAGGATGCGGCTGTATCTTCTGAGCTTTCAAACATGAGAGCTCAGGCAGAGTTGTTCTATACTGACAACGATGGTTATGGCACTTTTTCAACGACAACAAATTGTGCGACTGGCTCACTTTTCGTTATAGGGACTGCTAATTCTCTTTCAACGCTTATTGCTGGTGTAGTAGCTCAAGGAACTACTCCTCTTTGTAATGCCACAGCCGCTTCAGGCACTATCGCTACTTCATGGGCAGTATCTGCTGCTTTGCCTTCAGATGCTGCATCGTTTTTCTGCGTAGATTCTTCTGGGTACTCCAACAAGGGCACAAAGCAATCTGGTGTTACTTCCGGCGTCGCCTCTTGTCAGTAGGGGACTCAAGGTGTCCCCTTGCTAGTAGGTAAAATACAAACCCTGTCGCTCGCGAGCGACGGGGTTTGTTTGTGTTGATATGCCTTATGTAATATAATAGAAAGGTTAAAAACTAATTTTTAAATATGTGGTATAAAAAATCTTTAAATAAAAATTCCGGGTTTACTCTTCTTGAACTCCTAGTCGTCATCGCGATTATTGGTATTTTAGCATCAATCGTTATTGCAAGCTTGAGCGATTCTCGAGCAAAAGCGAGAGATGCTAGACGCAAGGCTGATGCGCATACAATTCAAACAGCTCTTGAGCTTTATTATGCAAAATGCGGGACTTATACTATCACGCTAAATTGTGTTAACCCAGGTACTATTAGTAATATTTATGGAAGCAATGTAAATGCAAATGTGAGTTTTACTCATGGATTTAATCAAAATTTCAATAATCCAGGATCTGTTGCTCAGGGGCTTGTGGATAATGGAATTTTGCCGGCAATCATAGAGGACCCAAACGGTGTAGCTAGTACTTCCGCTTATGTTTTAATGATTCCTTATAGTGGTAAAAGTTACTCTCTTATTATGAAATTAGAAAAACCAACACAAGCTGACATAGATACTACAGATATAAACTGGACTTTCGGCTCAATTGTTAAATGCCCCGTACCAAATACATGGTGGTATCCAGGGGCTTCTTGGCTATGGAATGCTACGGGTTATCAATGGACGCTCGGTGGCAGAAATTATTGCGTGACGAATCCTAAATAATTATTATGATAATTTTACTTACATTTATACTCGGCGCTATTATCGGAAGCTTTTTGAATGTTGTCATTTGCAGGTACAATACCGGCAAGACGCTTGGTGGCAGGTCCGGATGTTTTACTTGCGGGAAAAAACTTTCTTGGTACGAGCTTTTTCCGATTGCGAGCTTCGTATGTTTGAAAGGAAAGTGCATGGGATGCAAAAGTAAAATATCTTTGCAGTACCCAATAGTCGAGGCGATCTCAGGAATCATTTTTGTTTTATTATTTTTAAAATTCAAAGATCTTTTGTTTTTTGATCCAGCTCTTTTTATTGGCAATTTTATCTACGCTGGATTTTTCTTTTCATTGCTTCTTATTATTTCTGTCTACGATATACGGCATAAGATCATTCCAGACAACATGGTGTATATTTTGGCGCTATGGGCGCTCATTTGGAGTTTTATTTTTGATCCGCTGTTTGGTTTTTATCTGCATGTGCCATCGCTTGGCTATCTTTTGGCGGGACCAATGCTCGCCTTTCCTTTTGTATTTCTTTGGCTTATATCACGGGGGAGATGGATGGGCTTTGGAGATGCAAAACTGGCGCTTGGACTAGGTTGGTTTTTAGGAGTATCTGCTGGTTTTTCAGCCCTGCTTTTTTCTTTTTGGATAGGAGCAATCGTTGGCATAGCCCTTATAATTCTTTCAAAATTTAGAACTATTTCTCATAGTTTTAAGTATAATCTAAAGAGTGAAATATCATTTGGACCGTTTTTAGCATTAGGTACGGCATGTTCTTTTTTTGGGGGGCTTGGTATTATATCTTTGGCTCAAATTTTTACAATATAAGATGATAAAATTTAAAATAAATAAAAAGTTTTATAAAAAAATGTTTTTTAGTCGTGGTTTTACTATTATGGAGCTGTCTATTGTGATCAGTATTTTTGCTATTTTATCCGCAGTGGTTTTATTTAATTCTGGCGCTTTCAGTAGTAAGGTTGCATTTGAAAATTTAGCTAGTGATATAGCAATAAACATACTTCAAGCGCAGAAAGAAGCAATGTCTGGAAAATTTAACTCTTTGTCATTTGGTATAAATCCGCCTAGCTATGGCATGCATTTTGATTCTACTTTAGGCAATAATCAGAAGTTTACTTATTTCGCAGATTTGCCTTTAACTAGAGACATGGCTTATAATTCCGGTATCGGATGCAGTGCGAATGCCGAATGTCTAAATGAAATAAATATACAGACAGGGGAATTTATATCATCTTTGTGTGTTAATAAAAAATCTAACAATTCTTTATGTGGTATTTCCAGTTTTGATATTGTTTTTACAAGACCGCTTCCTCAACCAATAATTTCCTCTCTAGGTGTAGTTATGAATAATGTTCTTGATGCAGAGATTGAGATTACATCTTTAAAAACTAATGATAAAAAGACCATTATAGTTTGGCGAACAGGTCAAATAAGCGTTGAATAATATGAAAAATTTTTTAAATAAAAATAAAAAAGCTTGCCCGTCGACGAGGAGGGGGTTTACCCGCACACTTTCAAACGCGAAAGTGTCCGGATTTACATTGATAGAAATGATGATAGCTGTCGCTCTTTTTACAATCCTTTCTCTTATAATAATTGGCGCAATTCTTTCTGTAAATTCTGCTCACAAAAAAGTTTCTGGCATGGCGACGATAATGAACAATCTAAATTTTGTTATGGACGATATGGTATTTAATATGAGAACGGGAATAGGTTATGTTTGTTATCCAACAACTTTTTTTCTTAATTCATTACCAGATTATTTTTCTGCAAGTTTATCTGTCCCAAATTCTCCGTCTGACTGTCAAAATGGATATACAGTAGGACTTACCTCTGCATACGGTACCACGATAGTATACGCAATAGCTGTTGACCCTAGTTTAAATTCCACAGTTGGCAGAATTTATAAATCTGAAGATGGAAACAATTTTTATGCGCTTTCTCCGAAAGAAATTGAGATTGATTTTGCGAAATCTGGTTTTACTGTTGCTGGGACTGGCACAGGAATTACTTTTGATGGCAAACAGCCTTTTATTGCGATTAGATTATCTGGTAAAATAAAATATAAAGACATAGAGTCTCCATTTAGGGTACAGACGACAGTATCGCAGAGACAGATAGATTCTTAAAATAAAAATTATGTTTAAAATTGCTAAAAAAATAAATAAAAATATAAGAGGCGGGTTTACAATAGTCGAGACGCTTGTTGCTTTGTCTATATTTTCAATATCAATAACGGCGATGATCGTAGTATCCGGACAGGGGATATCAAATACTGGGACTGCTTCAAATAAAATAGTAGCAGATTACCTAGCTCAAGAAGGCGTGGAGATTATTCGTAATATTCGCGACGATGCTATTATTGCAATAAGAGATAAAAAAACATATACACTTTCGGATCGTCAATTAGCTTGGTCTGAATTTATTAATAATGCAACACTTTTTACAAAAGCATCTTACACTTTACCTATAAATGGAATTAAAGACTGTATAAATTTAAAATGTTATATTGAAATTGATTTTAATTCAACCCCAATAAAATCAATTATTTCCTCTTGTCCACAAAATGTTTGCCCTGTTCTCTCATATGATTCAAGTAACGGGTCTTATGGATATACAACTGGCACCACGACATTTTTCAAAAGAGAAGTGATGATTACTCCTGATACAAATAATGGCACAAATGAATTAAAAGTAGACTCTACTGTTCATTGGGGTTCAGGTTCTAAGCAAAGTGTCACATATTCTGAGACACTTTTTAATTGGCCAATTCCTTAAATAAAAAAATATATGAAATATCCAAAAAAACAAAAAAACAAAAAAATAAATTCGCAAAATTCAGGTTTTATCGTTCTTTTGACTGTGGTTATAGCTTCAATAGTTTTGACAATGGTGATGGGTATTTCAAGTATTGCAGTAAAGCAGATGACGCTTACTGCAGGTGCCAAAGAGGGAAGCAGAGCGCTTTTTGCGGCAGACGCCGGAATAGAATGTGCGCTTTACTGGGACGTGAATCGAAAGACTACCAACAACACGTCATATTTTGACAGCAAAAATATTCCGCCTCAAATAATAAACTGCGGTGGAAATCCATATAGTATTTTTGCGCCCTTTAAAATTACCGCTCCATCTCCTCCATCTCTCACTAATACTGATTATGATTCTTATCAGTTTGATTTAAATTTAAGCCAGGGCTGTGCCAAGGTGACGGTGTTTAAAAATTATCCGTTAGATACTGATCCGCCACCTAGTGGTGATAATATAATTGATATAACAAAAGAGCTTTATACTCAAGTTGAATCTCGTGGATATAATGTACCCTGTTCTTCACTTCTTTTAAACCCACTTCCGTCCATTATGGTAGAGCGTGGAATTCGCACATATTATTAATATGACTAAAAAAGAAGAGATTAAAAAAAGGATACAGAAATTACGCTCTGAAATAGAGCGATTACGTAGAGAATATCATATAATAAATGCCCCAAATGTGACGGACGATGTTTATGATTCTCTTACAAAAGAACTAAAGTCACTACTTAAAGAGTATCCCGAATTCGAAAATTTAAATTCTTCAGAAAACAGAGTTGCAGGCAAAGCTCTGGATAAATTTGAAAAGGTGAAGCATTCTACTAGGATGCTTTCTTTGAATGATGTTTTTAGCGAAGAAGAGCTTTTTGATTGGGAGAAAAGAATTAAAAAACTCCTGCCTGCGCAGGCGGGTCTGCATTCCCAGAGGTCAATCCTCAAGGGAGCCCAGAGGTTTGACCTCAAGTATTTCTGCGAAGTAAAATTTGATGGACTTGCTGTTTCTTTGATCTATAAAAATGGAGAATTTGTCAGGGGGGCTACTAGGGGTGATGGATTTATCGGTGAGGATATTACGGAAAATTTGAAGATGATAAAGTCGATACCCCTCTCCTTAACAAGGAGAGGGGTAAGGGGTGAGGTGAATTCTTCAAGAACCTCCCCTCATTCCCCTCCTTATCAAGGAGGGGAGGAAATTCCCGAATACATTGAAGTACGTGGTGAAGCCCTGATGTCAAAAAAAACTCTATTGATGTTAAACATCAATCAAGAAAAAGAAGGTAAGCCTCCTTTTGCAAATACTAGGAATGCTGCGGCTGGAAGTTTGCGTCAGCTTGATTCGAGTTTAACTAAAAAAAGGGACCTTGATTTTTATGCCTATGATATTGCGGAAATCAAACTTACAACCAACAACCAACAACCAACAATGCACTCCGAAAAGCACAAACTTTTATTACAGCTTGGTTTTAATGTAGACAAAAATGACGCTCTTTGCAAAAATATTGATGAGGTTATTTCTTTTGTTAAAAAATTTGAAAAAATAAGAGCCGATTTTCCTTTTGGTACGGACGGCGTAGTCGTATCCGTTGATGACCTGAAATTGCAAAAGGTTTTAGGCATTGTCGGCAAGGCCCCAAGGTTTGTGGTAGCTTTTAAATATCCAGCGGAAAAAGCAACGACTATTGTCAAAGATATTCGAGTAAATGTCGGGCGAACTGGCGTATTAACCCCTCTTGCTGTATTTGAGCCGACGCTTGTCGCTGGATCTACTGTTGCAAAGGCGACGCTTCACAACATGGATCAAATAGAAAGAATTGATATCCGCATCGGTGATACGGTTGTTATTCAAAAGGCAGGGGACGTTATTCCCGAAGTTGTCGAAGTGCTTACAAAAATGCGTACAGGCAAAGAAAAGAAATTTAAAATGCCAGATCATTGCACTACTTGCGGGTCTAAAACAGAAAAAATCTCTGTTGCATATTACTGCACGAATCCCGCATGTCCGGCAAAAAATCGCCGAGGCATGCAGCATTTTGTCGGTGCTATGGAAATATATGAAATAGGGCCGAAGGTTTTGGATAGATTCAAAGAAGCGGGACTCATTTCTGATGCTGCGGATATTTTTGCTTTAAAAAAGGAAGACATAGAGACGATGGAAAGATTTGGTGAAAAGAGTGCCGAAAATATAATTGCATCAATAAACGAAAAAAGAAAAGTGCCTCTGCATCGGTTTCTATACGCGCTCGGAATACTGCATGTTGGCGATCAGACTTCTCGTGATATTGCCGAGCATTTTGGAAGTTTGGAAAAGATTATGCCTAGGACTGAGGAAGAAATAAGCAACATTGAAAATATTGGGCCCGTTGTGGCGCGGAGCCTGTATGAATTTTTTCAGCATAAAGAAAATTTGATGCTTGTTAAAAAATTCTTAGCAAACGGAGTAATAATAGAAAAAGTTTCTAAAAAAGCCAAAGGTCAATTGACTGGAAAAGTATTTGTGATTACCGGCACCCTTGAAACCATGTCGCGTGAAGATGCAAAAGAAAAAATAATAGGCCTCGGAGGCAAAGTTTCCGGAAGTGTTTCAAAATTGACCGACTATGTGCTTGCAGGAGATAGTCCGGGCTCAAAATTCAAAGATGCTCAAAAACTCGGAGTCAAAATCATATCTGAAAAAGAGTTTTTAAAAATGTTGTAAATCTTGTATAATACCCGTATGACAATAGACGATGTAAATAAGCTCGCTACTCTGGCTCGGATTAAGATGTCCGAAGATGAAAAAAATGAATTCCTTGAAAATATGGAGTCTATTTTGGGCTATGTTGATATTATAAAAAAAGCTGATGTTTCTGGTATTGAAAAAGACGCAGGAAAGATACGAAATGTAATGCGAGAAGATGCTGATGCTTACGACAGTGGAACTTTTACGGATAAAATTTTAGCGAGCGTGCCAGCAACGCAGGACGGATTTGTAAAAGTAAAAAAGATCCTATAATTTAAAAAAGATGATTGATCTAAAAAACCTTACAATTAAAAAAGCGCATGATTCTATGATAAAAAGAGACTTTACTTCTCGTGAGCTGACGCAGGCTTATCTTGATGCGATAAAAGAAAAAAATAAAGACCTTAATGCTATTCTTGAAGTTTTTGAAGATACTTTAATCTTTGCAGATAAGGCAGATAAAAAAATAAAAAATGGCACAGCAGGTTTGCTTACTGGAATCCCTTTTATTTTAAAAGACAATATTCTTGTGGAGGGGAAGATAGCTAGCGCAGGGTCAAAAATTTTAGAAAATTATATTGCTACTTATGATGCAACTGTTGTAAAAATTTTAAAAGAAGAAGGAGCTGTTATTTTAGGTAGGTCAAATATGGATGAATTTGCTATGGGGTCATCTACTCAGACTTCAGCTTATGGAATTGCTAGAAATCCATATGATATTACAAGGGTGCCAGGAGGCTCTTCTGGAGGCTCTGCAGTCTCTGTGGCAAGCGATATGTCCCTATGCGCTCTTGGTACTGAGACTTGCGGATCAGTGCGTCAACCAGCATCTTTTTGTGGTTTAGTAGGTTTAAAGCCTACATACGGGGCAATGTCTCGAAGCGGGCTTATTGCAATGGGAAATTCCTTGGATCAGCCTGCGTCTTTTACAAAAAATGTTGAAGATGCGGAAATCATTTTTAATGCGCTTTCAAAATATGACAAGATGGATATGACTTCCGTGCCTATGGAAAAGCGAAATATTCCTACGTCCGACATAGGTGGATTACCTATGTCGGACGTAGGGAATGGGGAAATTAAAAAGATCGGTGTGCCTCGTTCGTTTTTTTCTGGTGGTGGAGTTGACAAGGAGGTTTTAAAAAATTTTGATGAAAAAATAGAAGCATTAAAAAAAGTCGGATATGAAATAGTGGATCTTGATATGCCGGATCTTGATTATTCTCTTGCTGTTTACTATATCATCATGCCTGCGGAAGTCTCTACAAATCTTTCGCGTTTTGACGGTATTCGTTACGGATATTCAGCTGAGGGGAAAGACCTGATGGATGTTTATATGAAGTCTCGCGGGCAAGGATTTGGCAAAGAAGCTCGCAGAAGGATACTCCTCGGTACTTACGTGCTTTCGCATGGATATTATGATGCGTATTATAACAAAGCCGTGCTACTGCGAGAAAAGATATCTCGTGAAATTGCCAAAGCATTTGAAAAAGTGGATTTGATTGCTACACCAACGACCCCTACTCCGGCATTTAAGCTAGGTGAAAAAATGAATGATCCTGTTGCAATGTATCTGTGCGATATTTTCTCAGCGCCAGCAAATATAGCCGGAATTCCTTCGATTGCATTACCTTCTGGCAAAAACAAAGATGGTTTGCCTTTATCTTTTCAATTTATGGCCCCTCACTTTTGTGAGGATAAACTTTTTACTATTGGTAAAATATTTGAAACATTATGAGTCAACCAACTTTTTTAAATGTAGAATGGCTTTTTTATCAAGTATATAGGATTTTTGGAAGTGGAGGTGAGAGTAATTTTACAAATGGTATAAAAGTTTTCTTTTCTATTTTATCTATATTTTTTATTACTGTTATAGCATATTGCATAATTCGTATGTTTGAGATAAGAAAAAAAGAACATCATCATATGATGTCTACAATAAATCGTTACCTTTCTGCTGAAGCTGATACCACTGTTCACAAAGCAAGGTCTGAATGGGAAGCAATACAAGATCATCTTGCAAGCGAGTCAGACGCAAATTGGAGACTTGCAATTATTGAGGCTGATAGAATACTTGAGAGTCTTATGGAAGAGCAAGGATTTTTGGGGGACACTTTAGGTGACAAGCTAGATGAGGCTGGCAAAGTCGGAAAAATAGTCTCGATTCCAAAAGCGTGGGAAGCGCACAAAGTCCGAAATCAGATAGCTCATGAAGGCATGAGTTTCAACTTAAGCAAGCGCGAAGCGACGCGAGTCCTAGGGCTCTATGAGGATGTTTTTAAGGAGTTGGGGTATTTGTAGGGTTGTAATTTGCACAGAATTTTTGGCGTGATATAATGTGTTTATGAGTGAGATTTTACGAGAAAAACTCAATAGTACTATGGTTCAGAATGGATTTGAAAAAAATCTCCAACGTTTTTTGAATTGGGGAAATGATGAAAATAAAATCCTTAAAAAATCCTTCGGTTTCCTAAAGGGCCTTTTTAAAAAAAGCCCCGTTTATTATCAACAGTCTCTTCGCAAAGAATGGGAGCGAAAAAATAAAAAATAAATGAAATCTTATCTTTTAGATTCGAACATTTTGATCGGTTTCTTAAATGGTGATCAAAAAATCGCCGACTGGATTTTTTTGGCGAAAAAAGAAAACAATTTTTTGTTTATATCCTTTATTTCATCAATTGAACTATTAAGTCTTAAAGAATTAAAAGATTCCGATATTGAAAAGATTGAGAAATTCCTCTCCTCTTTTCATGAAGTTGGAGCTAGCCAGCAAATGATAAAACTATCTGCGGCCTTGCGAAGAAAAGGCTTACTAACTTTAGGAGACGCCATTATCGCATCAACGGCGATATCCAGGCATTTTACTTTAGTGACAAATGATAAAATTTTGAAGAAAAAAGTGGAAAAATTCACGGAAGTTATTTCTGTATAAAGTGTTAAACGTTCAGTATGTGTATAACTTTCTTGCTAAAAGTGCTAGGGGGTATAATGTAAGCACAAGGTTTAAAAACCTTATATTTTAAAGCTTTTATTAATATTATTAATGTTTATAAATCTTAATTTTTAGAAATATTATGAAAAAATATATATCAGGAATAGTCTTAGGATTTTTGCTTTTTTCTTCGGCTCCTCAAGCGTTTGCAATAACAGCAGATGAATTGCAGACACAGATCACCTCTATAAAGTCTCAGATAGAGACCCTCCAAGCAAAGCTTTCAGAATTGCAAAGACAACTTACTGGTGCAAATACAGCAAATCCTTCAGAAAGGGCTTTAGAGGTCGCTTCACCAATGGCAAGCTTCAACAGAACTCTGCGAGTTGGGATAAAGGGAGATGATGTCAAGACTGTCCAGCAAGTACTGATAGAAAAAGGATACCTCAACGATACTATTGACGGATCTTTTGGGCGAAAAACGGGCGAGGCGGTAAAGGCGTATCAGAGAGCAAATAATTTAAAAGATGACGGAGTGCTTGGACCGAGAACTTTGGAATTAATAAAAACATTAATAGCAGGAAGTACTGGAAGTACTGCCCGTATTGGAGATTTTCCTGTACCACTTGGTGGCCCAAGAGGACCAGTTTTACCTGGAAAACCTTTGCCTAATATTTGCTTGCCGGGAATATCCAAGTCTTCAATAACTGTAGTTTCGCCAAACGGAAGGGAGGTGTATCATACCGGTCAGTGGGTCCCAGGAGATAAAGTATTAATTAAGTGGAACACTTGTAATATTTCACCAACTCAAACAATCAGTTTAGATTTAACAAATAGTCTTCCTGGATGGAGCCACAGCGTAACTGCAGGGGTTCCAAATACCGGATCATACACTTGGACAATTCCATCTCAAAATACAATAGGTTTCGGTAATCTTTACTACTCTGGACCTAATTGGAAAATTAGCGCAAAGGTCGTAGGTACTTCAATTGCTGATCTAAGTGATGATTGGTTTGAAATTAATAATGATTTACCAGGTGGGCCTTTTCCAGTAGGTTGTACTTCAGCCTCAGGAATTAGCACAATCACAGGATTGCCTTGTAGCACACCTCCTCTCGTCGTGGCATGCAATATTTCGAACCCTTTATCAATGGTTGCAGATCCAACTACTCCAGTAAGTCAAACCGTTTCTGCTGGAACAAGTAATTTCGAATGGGCACGAGTAGACATCACTTCAAAGTGTGATCTTACCTTATCTCAGATAATGGTTGAGGGTGATATATTGCCTGGTAGGCCAGCTTTCCCACCTTCTTATTTTACGAATTTAAATTTGTATGATTTTACTACTGGCGTTCAATTAGCTCAGATATCAAATACACCTCCGCAATCTTACAATAGTTCTACATCTAATTCTGTATATTATTATCTTTATCCTGGTTTAAAGATTCTAGCAGGGCAAACAATAAAACTGGCCATCAGGTCGGATATTAATCCAGTAATTCCAAGTGGCACGAAAGCAAGTATAAGTTTCACCACTATTGATGCAGTAGATTCTTCCTCAAATAAGTTTAATTATATGCCCCAATACGCAATTTGGGGAAATCCAATGACGATAGGAGGGACGACTCAAACATGCCCAAATACTACTTTAACTATAGATGCCTCAACTCCAGCTTCTCAGACTTTCCCAGCGGGTTCAATTGGTGTTGATTTTGCTCATTTTAAAGTAACGGCATATTGTTCTGTTAATATAAATGATTTCACATTCTCTGTAGGTCCAATGGTTTCTGCCGGAAACTTTAAGAATATAAAGTTGTTCTCAGGTGGATTACAACTAGGATCGACAATAGCATATGGAATACCTTCTCCGCAGACATTCACCGTTGGAAATGGATTTACGATTCCTGCGAACTCATCCGTTATGTTTGTAGTAAAAGCTGATATAAATCCGTCGGCTCAATCAGGCGATACTATGGAAATATCAGCTAATGGGCTTACTGCTATAGAAACTTCAACTGGAATTTCTAAAAATGTAGTTGCTTCTACAAATGCTTCTGGAAATACTATGACAGTAGGTAGCAATTGCTCTATAAACCCTGCTCTAAACTCCTCTTCTCCAAGTGGGTTACAATCTCCGGGAGTAAAATCTGATGTTATAAAAATAAACATCACAACTTCAACTAACTGCTCAGTAAGTATTGATAAGTTGTATTTTAACGCTGTTGGAAATTTCTCCAATGTTTATTCTCAGATTAGCACAGTTTATCTTTATGATGGCAATACATTGCTCTCAACTGTTACAAATCCGTCTCAATCGAATCAAGGATTTTTCAGTCTGGGTGTACTGCCTCCCGGGTTTACAAAGACCTTTACGATCAAGGCTGACACCTCTGGTTTTGTGTCCGGGCAGACCCTTCAGTTTTCAGTTGCAAGTATACACGGAGCGGATACATTAACTGGAACTTCTGTAGATTACACAACGCCAGTTATGGGCAAGGTATTAACTTATTAAATATTGATACATAATTAATCCTTATAAAAGGTATATGGTAGTAGACAACAAAAGCCCTAAACAGGCTTTTGTTGTTTTGGATAGGCGTTAAAATTTGCTAGCAGTTGGGCAAATTTTGTACTATAATACCTTGTAATGGCAAGACTAAATAAAGTCCAGTTAATTAAATATGCTCCGCCTCCGCCGGAGCTTCCGATATTTGGTCAGCTTGATCCGAGTGAGGTTTCTTTTATTGGGCGTACAAACTACGTCGCTGCTCTTGAAGAAAAGAAATTTATTTTTGGGATAAAGCGAAACGACAGAAGACGTCACTTATATATCGTTGGAAAATCTGGAGTTGGAAAATCAAAACTTCAAGAACTTTTTGTGCGCCAAGATGTCGCTTACGGACATGGAGTTTGTGTTATTGATCCGCACGGAGAATTCATTGATGATGTTCTAGATTCTATTCCCGAAAATAGGATTGAAGATGTCTGCATAATTGATCCCTCAGATATTGAGTATCCTGCGTCTTTTAATCCGCTTCAAAATGTCGACCCGACATTTAAACACCAGCTGACCCAGGGACTGATTGAAGTTTTGGAAAAGCAGTTCGGCGCAAACTGGACTCCGCGTCTTGAGCACGTTTTTCGTTTTACGACACTTGCACTTCTCGACTATCCGCATGCAACGATGCGCGGTATGATCTCGATGCTTACCGATCGTAACTATCGTCAAAAAGTTGTTGAGTATATTGAAGATGACATGGTTAAAAGATTCTGGGCAATTGAATTCGCAGATTGGTCGGAAAAATTTGATACAGATGCTATTATTCCGCTCGTCAACAAACTCGGACAATTTCTCTCCGATCCGATGCTTCGAAACATTTTCGGACAAAAAACAAATAAAATAAATCTTGAAGAAATGATGAATCAGGAGAAAATCATTTTAATTAACCTTTCAAAAGGAAAAATCGGAGAAGAAAATTCATCCTTTTTTGGATCAATGTTTCTGACAAAAATAAAACAGGCTGGAATGGCTCGCGCGAAAATAGATGCAAAAGATAGAAAAGATTTTTATCTGTATGTCGATGAGTTCCAAAACGTCGTTACGGATACTTTCGAAAATCTTCTTTCTGAGGCTAGAAAATACGCTATTTGTATGACTATGGCGCACCAATATGTAAGTCAGATTCCAGAAAAAGTCGAGGCAGCCGTGCTTGGAAACGTCGGAAGTATGATTATTTTTCGCGTTGGCGGTGACGATGCCGTAAAATTAAAACCAGAGCTCGCTCCAATTTTTGATGTGAAAGATATGATCAACCTTGGGATTGGAGAATTTTATATTAAAATGACGATTGACGGAGAAGCATACGATCCTTTTTCCGCGGAGACTCTTCGTGTGTTGAAGCCCCCTTATCCTTCAAACAGGATGGCAATTGTAGAAGCATCTCGCAGAAAATATGCTATAACGGCTGACGATGCTAAAAAGCTTATTGCGGAAGAAGAGTCGACAATCATCCGAAGCGCGCAAGAAAAGGCTATTATTGAAAGTAAAAGTAGAAGGGAAAAAGATGCCGATGCCGCGGAAGCGGAAGCCGGAGGCGCAGAGACAGCATCGGCCGTTCCTGTAGCAAAGGCAAAGGAAGACGCAGAACCAATGATATAAAATATGAAAAACAAAAAATTACCTTTGGTTCAAGAAATACGAGCCATAAAAACAAAAAAAGAAATTGAGAAAATTATCCAAGCGCAACGGATTGCTGAAGCTGTGCTTATTGATGCGCTTGCGTATTTGCGAAAAGGAATTTCTGAAAAAGAAGTTGCTGATTTTATACAAAAAGATTTTAGAAAAAAAAGAATAACAGCCCTTTCATTTTCACCAATTGTTGCTTTTGGGGAGGGAAGTGCGGATATTCACCATGTACCCGGAAAGAGAAAATTGAAAGTGGGAGATATCATCATGCTTGATTTTGGATGCGCTATCGATCACTATTGCTCGGACATGACTCGCTCGTTCTTTTTCGGTAATCCTTCTGCTAAACAAAAGAAAATTTATAGTTTGGTGCTTGAGGCTCAAACGAAAGCAATAAATTTAATAATGAAAGGAGAAAAGAAAGCCGGAAAGATAGATGCTATTGCGAGAAATTTTCTTGGTAAAAAATTTCCGGGTAATTTCCAGCATGGACTTGGGCACGGGGTAGGTACCGTCATTCACGAATGGCCAAATTTTAAGCCAAAGAGCCCTGACATATTAAAAGCCGGCATTGTTATGACTGTTGAACCGGGGCTGTATTTCAAGGGCTTCGGCGGGATCCGCATTGAAGATATGCTCCTTATTACCGAAAAAGGTGCAATAAACCTGACCAACTTTTCAAAAGATCTCGAAAGCATAATACTTCCAATTTAAGCATCTGAACAGGGGCTGAGATGTAAAATTAGGTTGGGTTGTGGATAACTTTTTGCAATATGTTGATATTTATGTATAATAAGTATATATTATAAATATAAAATACCGTCGTGCTTTAATCGACGTAGCGCACGACACGATTTCGCTAAATCGCATGAAACCTGTCACATTTACAAACAATTTATCTCCCGATCTTATGAACTGGATGGAAAAATATTCCGCTTATCACAATGTGACACGGAGGGCTGTTTTG
>Ga0209541_10006164_pt1 | contig 20606 bp, 20 predicted proteins | sample RifCSPlowO2_01_FD_184027 | JGI IMG/M metagenome (GOLD analysis project Ga0209541, IMG submission 184027) | Groundwater microbial communities from Rifle, Colorado - Rifle CSP2_plank lowO2_0.1 (SPAdes) (version 2) | ecosystem: Environmental > Aquatic > Deep subsurface > Groundwater | place... | reverse complement strand
CCGCACGGACGTCTATGGCAGGCTTGCCTGCCACAACCTGTTTTCTTTTTGGGTTTTCAGACTTTCGGGACAGAGCCCATTTTTCCTGCAACTTTAAAAGAATTCCTGTTCTTGATTACCAAAAATTCACCCGCAGCTGTACGCCCGGCCTTTGATGCCTTTGTTGTAGTCGTCCCACGCCTTCATGTAGAGCTTTTTGCCCATGGGTGTCGGATACTTCCCCGTCAGGCAGGCGGTGCACAGCCCCTCGGCGGGGATGCCGATGGCGTCAATCAGCCCCTTGACGGACTGGTATTTCAGCGAGTCCGCGCCAATCTCTTTGGTGATCTTCGCCAGGACTTCGGGAGGGACATCCCCCGAGAAGGGCTTGCCCTCGTTCCGGGGCACGATCAGCTCGTCAACCGTCGACATGTCGATGCCATAGAAGCAGGGGCCGCGGATCGGGGGGCACGAGATGCGCAGGTGCACTTCCTTCACTTTTCCGACTTCCTTGAGGTACCTCACAATCTCCTTGGTCGTGGTGCCACGGACGATGCTGTCGTCCACCAGCAGCACCTTCTTGCCCTTCAGCACTTCCGGCAGGGCGGTGAACTTGTTCTTGATGCGGTCGTGCCGCGAGCCGCCCTCGATGAACGTCCTTCCCACGTAGCGGTTGCGGATCAGCCCCTCCCGCAACTTTATCTTCAGCTCGAACGCCATCGCGTCCCCGACGGGCTTCGCCGTGTCGGGCACCGGCACCACGATCCATTCCTCGTCATTGATGGGCAGCTTCTCGGATTCCGCAAGCTGCTTGCCGAGCCGGATCCTGGCGTGGTAGACCGATTTCTTGTCGATGACAGAGCTGACGTTGGCGAAATACACCCACTCGAACATGCACCGCGCCTTCCGGGGGGCGGACGCGAACTGCTTGATTTTGATATTGCCGTTGTGTATGTGGATCAGGTGGCCCGGCTCAAGGTCATGCACTTCCTGCACACCGCAGTTGCGCAGGGCGTTGCTTTCCGATGCCACGAGGAACATGCCCTCGTTGTTCCACCCGTACACGACCGGCCTGAACCCATGGGGATCGCGGCACACGATGATCTCGCCGAAGGCGTTCATGAACGCGATGTTGAAGCAGCCGTCAAGCTTCTCCGCCAGCCGCCTGAACACCTTCACCATGTCCGGGCGGGAGCTTCCCTTCAGTTCCCGGGAGAGGAAGTGCATCAGGATCTCGGTATCGTTCTCGTGCTGGATGTGGTAATCCACCTTCTCGAGGAGGTGCTTCTTGAGCTCCATGTAGTTCGCGAGGTTGCCGTTCCAGCAGAACGTGAACCATTTCCACTTCCTGCCGTGGACGCGCTCGAACGGCTGCGCCAGCGTCTTGTCCTCGTTGCCCGATGTCGCGTAGCGCACATGGCCGATGCCCTTGTTGCCCGCGTAGTTCTTGAAGATCTCGAAGCTCTGCACCCGGTCGGAGGTGCGGAACACCTCGTTCACGGTGCCGAGGTCCTTGAACGTGGAAAGGATCTGAGAACGGGAGTCGTTGAAGGTGGTGAATCCCGCGGACAACTGGCCGCGGTTCTGCTGGTTGAGCAGCAGCTTGTAGAGGTAGAACAGCGCCCGGTTAGAGGCATCCCCGTCCTTCTTGATGTACACAGCGGCGATGCCGCACTCATGGTGCGCTTCCTGCGTCATGTATGACCCCCATACCCTTTCAACTGGGGTTTCTATATAAATGTTTGGTTTTCAATGATTTTAATTATATATTTTATATAAAATCAACCTATGCCGCATCCGCCCATTTGTCTGCGTGACAAGGCTAACAGGATTATTCATAACTGTTATCGGATATGTAAGGAAAATTATAAAATAACGAAGATATTATGATGATTATCCTGAATTATAAGGCAATATATACTTTCAGCAATCTTTATATAATCTTGGGTGTTTCTTGCAAGTACTATAAGTCGGGGGTGGAACCATCAAAAGGCGAGTCATCCAGGTGGCCAACAGCACGCAGCTCATCTCGCTGCCGAGGAAATGGGCGCAGCAGTTCAACGTCAGGAAGGGGGATGAATTGGAGATTGAGGAAGAAGGCAACCAGCTCATCATTAAGACAGAAGGCGCACCAGATACGAAGGAAATCGCCGTTGATGTCTCCGGCCTCACCCCCCGTCTCGCTGACCGATTCTTGGCGCGTGCCTATCAAAAAGGGTATGACTCCATAAAAATAAGATATGACAAGCCGGAAGTCGCCATCGCAATACGGAATAAGGTCAACGAACTGATTGGCTTTGAGGTTCTTGAGCACGACAAGAATACAATCTACATCAACAGCATTTCTTCCAAGCTTAACATTGATTTTGACACCAGCCTCAAGAAAGCATTCCTGATTATGGTTGACATGGCCAAAATATGCCTGGATGCTTACAGTAGGGGAGATGCGAAGGAGCTGGAAAATCTTCATTACCGGGACTTGGAGCTCAACAAGTTCTGCTATTTCTGCCTCCGCTTCATGAACAAAGGATTCCGGGGGGGATTTGGCACGCATATCCTCTACTACCTGATAGAAATCCTGGAGGATGCGGGAGATGAGTACAAGGCCCTTGCGCAGCATCTTTCAAGGACGCCCATGAGGAAAAAATCAATCATTGCCGTGATGCAGAAAGTAAACGTCATGTCGCAGCTCGCTTACGATTTTTTCTATACTCCGGACAAGGAAAAAGCGGTGAGCGCGATGAACCTCTACGATGAAATTAGGGGGGAAATCAGAAGCCTATTTTCGACAAAAGACATAAGCGAGGTCGCCGCATTGAACTGCCTTGACACCATCACGAGGATTATGTACCACTATCCCACCATGCGCCTCGACACGCTCAAAGGGCTCGGTGGATAGTCAAGGTTTGAGAATATAGGAGCCGGTCGCCACATTGCCTTCAAGAGCCGTAATAAGCTTATCTGGTTTTGTACCATCCACTATCTGAATGGTGATGGGATATTTCAATTCGATGAAAGGTTTAAGCGCAGCGGTCTCGATGAGATGCTCATCAGTTACCCTTCCATCCGATTCAATACTTATTCTTTTGATTCTTGTATCCACTTGGTTTGCATAGAGAAAACGGATGGGCCTATTCTCATGCTTCAGCCCTAATTCATCGAGACGGTCATCTGGGACATTAGGATCCCTCTCATAAATTCCATCAGTATTTTTTGCAAATATAACTCTGCGCATCCCGAGATGATTGGCAAGATAAACAGCATGCGCATCTGATTTGTCCCTGGGAATGTCTTTAGGCAATCCTAATTCAGAAGGATCCCGTGGAAGAAGAGAGAATACCGGAATCTGGCCATCAAGAAGTTCTCTGTTGATGTAATTTCCCCTGAGAACCATGTTGGCATCCTCGGGGCTAACGTACTGCCCAAGTCCGCTTTTGATATCGTTTAAAACATAAGCGATAATTCTGGCCTGCACGTCCAAGACGCGTTCTGTATTCTCCCCCCTTAATTCGGCCGGCAGACTATATGCCGCAGCCATATCCTTTGAGACGCTATTGGAAGGCCCGCCGCCTACAGTGAGAACGATCCGGTACCCCTTATCATGTGCCTCGACCGATGCACCGAGGAGATTGCGCAAACCGTTGGGATTTTTCTTATATAAGTCTAATAGGCTTCCGCCAACTTTGATGATGGTCCCCTCTTCAATCTTGCCGTTTTTAGGATAAGGTTGTTTGATATCCTTAACAATGTCCCCAATTATGTTGTATATAGATTCCGCGTACTGCTCCAGATTAGTTCCTCCTGCTGTTTCCCCGTATGCAGGAGGCCTGGAATGGATTATGGCCCTGGAACTCTCCACTAATTGCTTGATGGGGGCAAAATCATCTGAGGCCTGTTGCTCTTCTGTTGCTAAGAATATGATTTTAGCCAAGGGGTTTATCGCTGTGAGGCGGTGAGCAACGGACACGAAGAGGGGATACTCCAGAGGTTGACTCGAGCTCAAGTCGTACACGTATGCACCAGAAGACTCCACAATCATTTCGAGATTTGAATCTCTGATGGGGGCACCAGACGACTCAAAATTTGGTTTAAAGGTTTGGACAAAATGGGTGGTGAGGATGGGATCATTACTCATGAGATGGACCATCATCTCCATCACTCTTTTCTCCAAAACTGTTGCAGGCGCGTTCATGAGAGATGCAGCTTTTACTAGTGGTGATGCTTACGCTGTGAGTGACCAGTGCATGGTTTGCCCTACTCAAAAGATAACACCGGTCAGCATTTCCCCTTTCGGAATGAGAGGAGGTAGCAAATATAGTCTTTTAAATCTATCGCTTTTATATAAAATATATAAAAACAAGCCAAGAGAGGACAACAACGTATAAATACCCATCACCAAAAGGAAAACCCCATGCCCCGCATCGCCAAGGACACCCCTTTAGCGGAAATCACCCTGCGAAGATACGAAAAGCCAGGAAAACTGAGCGAGCGGGAACTCGTGCGGAAAATCTGCCTTTCCCTCGGCCTGCTGCAGCCCGGCGATTCGAGGGATGTGGTGGTGGACGTCCTCCACGTCCTGCTCAGGGCGAAAAGGGAGCGGCAGCCCCTGTCAACGGACGACATAGAAGCGCAGGTCATCGACAGCAGGAAAAAGCACCATCTTGCACTGCACGGCATCGCGACATCAAACATCCTGCGTCAGGTAAGAAGGCTCAGGGAGCTGCTCCTGGTGGAAAAGGTGGCGGACACCTACCGCATCGCCGAGTTTGAGGAACTGCCCAGGCTGTTCGAGGAAAAGATAGAGCATTTCTACTTAAAAAGCATCGTGGAGCGCGTGAAGGAATACCTCGGCAGCGTCAAATAAGGGTCGTATTGGTCAATCCTCGGCTGCTCGGGTTTATGTTTCTATCGAGATTCGGGACAGGAACCTGGCCTCCACAAGCTTTAAAAATACCCTTCTTATCCCCTTGCTCATGGCAAAGATCCGCAAGTTCTGCTCGTACCGGAACATCAAGAGGCCGTACACGCGCGTCTCGAAATACAAGAAGAAGGCGTACATCCGCATGACGCCCAACCCCAAGGTAGTCCGCTTCACGACAGGGAACTCCAACAGGGCATTTGAGTACACCCTCAAGCTGAACTCCAAGGCAGAGCTCAACATCAGGGACAATGCCCTTGAGAGCGCACGCCAGGTGTCCAACAGGCTCCTCGAGACCAGGGTGGGGCTGACATTCTACAAGCTCAATCTCAAGGTGTATCCGTTCCACGTCCTGCGCGAGAATCCCCTGGCGCAGGGAGCGGGCGCTGACCGCTTCTCCACGGGGATGAGCCACGCGTTCGGCAAGCCCATCGGCATCGCCGCACGCATCAAGAAGGGCCAGACCATCTTCCAGGTGGACACCGACCAGAATAACCTTGGCCTCGCGAAGGAGGCCCTCATCCGCGCGGCCACCAAGCTGCCGTGCTCCTGCGCGATTGAGATACTCAGGAATGCCGCTTAGCATGATTGACATCCTCTCCCCAATTCTGAACCATCCGTTGCTGCAGAACCCCTATATGCAGTCCCTCGCCATCCTGCTTTCATTCTATGCCTTCTCCAAGATCGTGCATATCATCCTGGTCAGGTATATCCTCCGGCTCACCAAGAAAACGAAGACGGACATCGACGATAAGATCGTGGAGAGCACCAACCGCCCCATCTCCCTCATCCTGCTCACCATCGGCGGCTACCTCGCTTTCGCCCCCTTCCGCGAATCGTTCCCCAACATCTCCATCGTGGAGGACATCTTTGCGAGCATCACCATAGCCATCATCACCTATATCGTCATGCGCGTCGCGGACGTGCTTATCGATGCCTGGGGCAGGAGCTTTGCGGAAAAGGCGCAGTCCGCGCTCGACAATGAGCTCATCCTGCTGTTCCACCGCTTTTCAAGGGTGGCGATCGTCCTCGTCGGCATCATGTTCGTCCTGCCGGTGTGGGGCATCCAGATAGGGCCCCTCCTCGCCTCCCTCGGCATCGCAGGCGTCGCCGTGGCGTTCGCGCTGCAGAACACCTTGGGCAACATCTTCGGCGGCGCGTCGTTGATCGTGGACAAGGCCCTCAAGGTAGGGGACATCGTGCAGCTGGAGGGCGACGTCGTCGGCGTCGTGAGTGACATCGGCCTCAGAAGCACGCGCGTCCTGACCTATGACAATGACCTGGTGATTTTTCCCAACGGCAAGCTGGCGGACATGAAAATCATCAACTATTCGCAGCCCACCTCACGGGCGAGGGGGCTTGTGCCGTTCAGCGCGGCGTACGGCTCTGACGCGGAGCATGTCAGGAAAGTGGTCAGGCAGGCGGTCGCGCAGGTTGATGGCGTCCTCCGCGACACTGCGCCTGAAATCAGGATGACTGCTATGGGAGATTCCTCACTCAATTTCAGGGCGGAGTTCTGGGTAGAGAATGCCAACAAGCGAATGAAGGTAAAGTGGGCGGTGGCAGAGGCCATCTACAATGCCCTGCGGAAGAACAACATCGAGATTCCGTTCCCGACGCGGACGGTGTATATGAGGGAGGAAAAATCCAATAATTGAAGGAAAGATTTTTAAGTGTACTTCGGTTTCTCAAAGGAATGGCACATCCCACATCAGTCATGTATTTTCAGGGCAAAAAACATGGCGCGTATGTTGTTCCCGTAGGGAAAACCCGCGCAGATTGGCTTGATTCAACGTGCGTTAATGACATCAACAGTTTTAGCAGAGTTCTCGATCAGGTAAGCGAAGCATTACATTTTGGGAAAATAATGGATCTTGAATTCCACCTACACCATCTGAGAACAGAAGCAAAAAGGATTGGTTTGTTCGCAGGCGCGGTTGAATATGTGCTGAGGGAAGATGCTGCCCTTGCCATCAATAATCGGTTGCCTTACTACTCCCACTAGTTTTTATACCCCTTTTTGATAGTAACAAATAGAAAATTATATAAAGAGCCGTTCTTGAGTTTCCGTCATGGGGGAAGGGTTTACTCAGCCAGACAGGGCGCTCGCTCTTGTGCGGCAGCTGCTGGTTATGGTTATGATTTTCGGAGTCGTTGGGCTGGCATTCTCGCTGGGGCAGCCGTCTGTTTCCGGCCTTGCCATCCGGGATGCCGATGCGCAGACGTACACCAAGGCGTTCTGCGCGGTTGACGGCAGGATGCGGCATTGCGAGGACAAGCTTGTTGCCAGCATTGGTGGAGAAGAATATATTTCTGAAGATTCTTTGGTAAGCGGCAAAGCGGATTTTTTTGGTGATTAAGATTATGTTTGGTTTGCCTTCACTTTCAATTTTTCCTTGATTGCCCTGTCGGAGATGATGGCGGAGTTCCCTGACGGATCCTCGATGATGATCTTCTGCTTCTCCTGGCCGGTCTTGACCCTGAATATCTTTTTGAGGAGGTTTTTTGCCTTCGTCCTGTCTTCATCGTCTTCCGCCGTCTCCTTGACGCCCTCGATCTGGTATTTCACCCGGTTCAGCAGCCCTTCGATGTTGGTCACGTAGCCCTGGGATGCAGGACCTGGCTCGATGGTGGTGATATGCGGCACCTTGACGGTCGCCTCGCTTGACTTGACGATGCGGACATTCATATCCTTCTCGTCCTGTATCTCGAAGGTGTACCGCGTCGGCTCCTTCTGCTCCAGGGCCTCGACGTCCGCCATGTGGTACTTGCACGTGCCGCAGGTCATCGAGAACAGCAATACTCTCCCGAAGTACGGGACTTCCGTCTCCTTCTCCATGAGCGCGAGGGACTTCTCCCTGCACATGGGGCAGGTGTCCACCACCTGCTCGGGCATTCCGTCGTCGGGCATAACGCGCAAGAAGCGAAGTCATTTTTTATAGTTTTTGCTTTGGGCATGATTTGCCTCCGTTTCCCACCATCAGCAAAAAAACGTGGAATCAGGGAGGGTACATCCTGCGCGCGCTTGACGTGAAAAAGAAGCCCTCCACTCACCCTCGGTGCATGGGCAGAATGCGCTCAAGAACAAAGAATGCAGAAAATATAAAAGAGATCCTTTACTCTTCCGTTTCTTCGGCCTGCTCTTCCTGCTGCGGCGCGGCCTTCTGCTGGCCGCGGTAGATGCGCGCGAATGACGGCACGGCCGCAATCCAGTTCTCACCGAAGCCGGCGACATCGCCTTCAACGGCATCGCAGGTCTTCTTGATCTTGTTGATGGCCCTCTTCAGCTCCACGAGGTCCTTGTCCTTCAGCGGCCTGATGTTGACGAGCGCAAGGGTATGGCCTTCCCTCAGGGCATCCAGGACGGGCTTCACGTCCTCGAAGTTCTCCAGCGTGTACGGCCGGACAAGGATTTTCGCCTTCTCCATGGATGATTCCGAGCTTAATTCGACGTATTCCGGGCTGCCTTCCTGGTCGAGAATGTCCGACCCTGAACCCATCTTCTCCTTGAGTTTGCTGAAGAACCCTTTCATGCTCACACCTTTTGCTCCTATTTTACAGTTATAACAATTAAATCATCTCCGAGCATCTATTTAAACTTTTCTATGGGGAGAAAAAAAGGAACCCCCCTATTCGCTCCGGGCGGCCCAGGCGTGACTCCAACCTTTTTCTCGGCTCCACTGCGTTCCGCCTCCGGGGTTGGGCGCAGCCGCCCTTCGCATTATACCGTGTCAATGTCCTTCAAACAGTTCTGGATGACCTGCTCGCAACTCCTGCATATCTCCACCAGCCTCAGGTCCCGGGTGGCGTTGCGTACCTGCCCGAAGCGGTCAAGCATCTGCCGGAAGAAGCGGATGATGTCCCCTTCCAGCAGGTTGGTGTTCTTCACGATCTCCAGCACGTTCTTGCCATAGAAGCAGGGATGCACCAGGGAAGTGAGGTCGTCCAGGCTCCTGAAGCGCTTCTCCTTCTCCAGCGTGTGGTGGTTCTTGAGCGCGTGCTTCAGCTGGGAAAGGGCCTTGCTGGGCTGCTGGTGGTAAAACTCGGTCTTCTCGCGGAACTCGTAGCAGATGGCCGCGACCAGCAGCATGATCTGGTATTCGTTGAGATGCCCGTAGAAGGATGTGGCGAACAGCTCGGACGTCAGGATCTCGTCCGAGTAGATGTGGGAGCCGAACTCGCCCTTGTCCGTGAGGCGGTCATTCGCGATGTAGCCCATCTTGATGAGCTTCTTCTTCGCGGCCTCGAACTTGTACGCGAAGAGGTGCTTGGCCACCTTGTCGAAGCGCCTGCCGTACTTCTGGTAGGTGTAGAAGCTCTTGCAGAGGATCTCGTCAATCTCCTCCTGGGTGTGGCGCTTGATGAGGTTGAGCACCGTATTCACGGACAGCCGGAACTGCGACAGTATGGGATCGACATCCTTCTCCGTGATGTTCCGGTAGAGGCCGTAGTTGAAGTCCCTCCGGTCCACCATGACATAGGCGTAGCCGGCATTGTCGATGCCTCTCCTGCCCGCCCTTCCCGCGATCTGGAAATACTCCTTGCTGTTGAGGTACCGGAAGGTGATGCCGTCGAATTTCCGCAGGGAGTCGAAGCACACGGCCTTCGCGGGCATGTTGATGCCGACGGCGAACGTCTCGGTGGTGTAGAGCACGTGGATGAGCCCCTTGCCGAACAGCTCCTCGACGGTGTCCTTGATCACCGGCAGGAGGCCGGCGTGGTGGAATGCGATGCCGTACGGCAGGACCTGCCGCATGAGCTGGGTGGACTTGAGGCTGTTGATCTCCTGGGGAGCGGTTGCCAGTTTCTCCCTCACGAACGCTGTTATCTCCTGGTTGTACGGGAAGATGTTTTTTTGCGCCAGCTCGGCGGCATAGTCCTGGCATTTCTGCCGCGAGAAGACGAAGAAGAAGCACGGCAGCTTGTCCCGGATGTCCCTGATGAGGTCTGTATGGGAGGGAGCCTTGGTCTTGGCCGTCCGGTGATGGGTCCTTCCCCTGATGTACCTGTCCTGCGGGATGTCCCTCACTTCCCTGATGTGCTCGAGCGTGGTGATGCCGGCTTCCGCATCGAACCACTCCCGGTACAGCGGGACAGGGCGGTGCTCGTGCCTGACGACCGCGACCTCGTGCCTCTTGATTGCCGCGATCCATTCGGCGAACTCCTTCGCGTTCGGGATGGTGGCCGAAAGGCAGAGGAAGCGCACGTGCTCCTGCGAGAAGATGATGGATTCCTCCCAGACATAGCCGCGCTCGATGTCGTTGATGAAGTGGATCTCGTCGAAGATCACGTAGCTCAGCGTGGCGAGGGCCGCGTCCCTCGTGATGGCCATATTGCGGTAGATCTCCGTCGTCATGATGACGACGGGCGCCCCGCCGTTCTTGGAGATGTCCCCGGTCAGCAGGCCGACGTTCTCCTCCCCGTAATCGGCCGAGAACTCCTTGTACTTCTGGTTGGACAGCGCCTTGATGGGGGCCGTGTAGATGACCTTCTTGCCCTCCTTGATGTACTTGCCGATGATGTAGTCCGCGATGAGCGTCTTGCCCGAGCCCGTCGGGGCGGACACGACGACGCTCTTGTTCTCCTCTATGGCCCTGATGGCGTCTTCCTGGAAGGGATCAAGAACGAGGTTCTTGTATTGCATGGGTAAGGCGTGGCAGAGCAGCATTTATTAATGTTGGTATTGCGAAACCCGTCTCTAGAACTCCTCAAATACCCTTTTCCCGCCAATCCTTCCCCGGTACATCAGCACCCTCTTCCCCTTGTTGGCATAGCTTGCCACAACCCTGCCGATGAAGAGCGTGCAGTCACCGGCGTCGACGGCATTCCTGAGAACGCACTCGAAATTGATGGTGGCATCCGCCAGCAGCGGCGTCTGGGTATGCCTTGCCTTCATTGTCCTGATGCCTGTCTCCCCGAACTTGTCCACCTCGCTCCCTCTTGACGAGCCGAAGAACAGGAGGCCTTTCTCCAGCGCCTTGTTCGGCACCGCGATGACGAATTCCCGGCTTTCAGAGATCAGCTTGTGGGTGTTGGCGCCCTTCTCGACGGCCACGGCGATCATCGGCGGCTCCTCCGAGCACTTCATGTTCCACGCCGCGGCCATGCCGTTGGGCTTCCCCTGCCTGTCGACGGAGAGCACGAAGACCGCATGCTCCGGATGGAAGGTGGCGAATGCCTGTGCCGGAGAGACCTCTTTCATCACGCTTTTTTTCATCATTTTCCCATATAAAACTTCTTCCTCCCCTCATCAAGCCGCTCAATCGCGTAGCGCAGCATCGTGCGGGGCATTTTCTTATGGTGTCTCTTCAAGAATCCCTCCAGCACAGGCTGGTCCCTCTTGCCCACTTCCCTCAGCATCCAGCCCACGGCCTTGTGGATCAAATCGTGCTTGTCCCCCAGCAACATTCCGGAGATTTTCAACGTATCGCTGAATCTGTTGTTCCTGATGAAATGGAATGTGGACACAATCGCGATGCGCCGCTCCCAGAGATGGGGTGATTCTGCCAATCTGCACAGCAATGATGCATCCTTGCCAAAGAGCCAATGGCCGAGGAGCTTGTCCGCGCTCAAATCCACCAGGTCCCAGTTGTTCACGCATTTCGTGTTTCCCAGGTAGAAATCAACAATCCCCTTTTTTTCATCTTCATCTCCTTTTTGATAACGATGGACGAGAATCAGCAGCGCGACGAGGCGCTCCTCGTGGATTTTGCTTTTGAGCAGGGCTTTGATGTTTGCAAAAGAAAGCAAGGCATATTTCTTGGAAATGGCTCTCGACTGCGGCACCGTGACGCCGAGAAAGACGTCCCCCTCGCCATACTGCCCCTTGCCGGTCCTGAAGAACCCTTGCAGCACCCTGGCCTTTTCAGGGTTGGCCAGTGAGCGGATATCCTTGCGGAGGGAGCCGATCATGGTGATGGGATGCCCGGGACATTAAAATAGGTTGCCCCCAGCGGTTTGAACGGTTTGAAGGGAGTTAAATATTTAAAGGAAAATGCCGGAAAGGGGGCGATGGACATCATCTGGCTCATCCTCGCCGTCTTTTTCTCCGAGATCATCGGCACGCTCACCGGCTTCGGCTCTTCGACGATGCTGCTGCCGCTGGCGCTTCTCCTCATAGACTTCCACTCGGCCCTCGTCATCGTCGCCATCGTGCACATCGCGGGCAACATCTCGCGCTTCCTGCTGTTCAGGAAAGACCTCAACATCCGCCTCCTGAAGCAATTCGGCCTCCCGAGCGTGATCTTCGGCGTCCTCGGGGCGTACCTTGTCACCCTTGTCCCCCTCCCCCTCGTGCAGGCGTCCCTTGGGGCCGTCCTCCTGCTCTATGTCTTCGTCTCATGGCACATGCCGAGGTTCAAGCTCAGGATGACGCCGCGCAACTGCGTCATCGGGGGGGCAAGCTCCGGCTTCATGGCCGGCATGCTGGGGACCGGGGGAGCGTTGAAGGGGGCGTTCCTGCATGCGTTCCGCCTGAAGACCGGGGAGTATATGGCAACCATCGCCGCGATTGCCCTCATTGTCGACATGACCCGGCTTCCGGTCTATTTCGCCGGCGATTTCCTTTCTCCTGCGCTTTATTCCACCATTCCGGCCCTGATTGCCGTCGCTCTGGTGAGCGCCCTCCTGGGCAGGAGCGTCATCCGCCACATCTCGCAGCACGCCTTCCGGCAGGGCGTGCTCATCGCCGTAGGGCTCATCAGCCTGAAGTTCCTGTGGGACGGCATCCACTCCCTGCTCTAGCAGCGTGCTGACGGCGCCGCAATGCCCTCATCTTCTCTTCCCTGCTGATTTTCGGGCTGTCCAGCGCGTTCCGGAGGATGCCGGTGCTCCTGTCGTACGTCTTCCGGTCCACCGGGTACGGGATGCCGTCCTTGCCGCCGTATGCGAAGGTGTACCTGACCGGGTCTTTCCAGTGCAGCTCCGTGCCGTGCACCACCTGTGACGGAGCCCACTTTAGCGACAGCGACCCCGAAGGGGGAAAATCATAATGGGCGAGAACGAAGCGAAGTGTTTTCCAGCGTCCAGAAGGCTAGGGAGGAGAGGCTTCTGGCGTAAGCCCCAGGAGTATCACTTCTACCAAATAGTTCCCCCAGCACGTTTCTAATGTATTCTTTACTAATGTATTCTTTAAGTAATTTTTTACTCCTAATACTCCACCCCCTTCCTCGCCTTGATGCCCTTCTGCCAGGGGTGCTTGACGGGATACACATTGGAGCAGTAGTCCGCGGCGTCGATGACGGGCTGCGGGGCGTCCCTTCCGGTAAAGACCATCTCGACATGGCCGTGGCCCTTCATGAGCTCCAGCGCCTCGGAGACGGGGATCAGCCCCTTCTTCAGCACGACGTTGAACTCGTCCAGGATGACCATGTCGTACTCTCCGGAAGAGATGGCTTTCTTCGCGTACTCGAAGCCCTGCCGCGCGGCGTCCTTCTCCTCCTCGTCGGGGTTGAAGGTGAATTTGCTGGTCTTCTCCGCGAACTGGTCGAGCTTCTGCTGCCGCTCGCGTATGGCATCGACCCCGTATTGGATGATGTGGATGGAAGGAAGGTACTTCTCGATGGCGAAGAGCTCCCCGGTGATGCCGGACTTCAGGAACTGGATGATGCACACCTGCAGGTTGGCGCCCACCGCGCGCAGCGCCAACCCAAGGGAACTGGTGGTCTTGCCTTTCCCGTCGCCGGTGATGACATGCACCAATCCGAGGTGCTCGCGGTCGTCATCCCCCTGCACGACGATTTTCTTCCTGATGTTGGTGACTGCCATCTCAATCAGCTCTTTTCCTAAAGAACTGCGCCAATGCGGGCGCACTATTGTCCGCCGAAGGCATGAACAGCCCTCAACGCTTCACGAATCATTGGATTGTGGTGGGCGAAGCGAACGGGATGATTTTTCTTTTGCAAATTGGCAGGCAAAGAACAGGCCATCATGACACCAACCCACCTCTTATTGAAAAAATGAACAAAAACAACTCCCTATGAGCACAGTCCCCAGCCGCAGCTCGGGCAGAGCACGCAGCCTTCCTTCTTCTCCAGCTTGGTCTTGCACTCCGGGCAGTCCGTCCACTGCTTGGGGGACTTCGCCTTTTGCGGCTCGTTGCGTTCCATCATAAGGGCTGAACCTCCGACATGCGCTTCGACGGCAGGGACGTGCTCCGGCTTTATAGAGGTTATGGTTTTCTCCTCTTCCTTCCTCTTTGGGGCCACGAGCACCTGATCCTTGATGGAGCCATCCCTGAAGACCGTGACATCCTTGCAGCCGAGGCCGTACGCAAGCAGATAGCTCTCGCGCATGTCCTCCACCGTGGCATTGGCGGGGAAGTTGTTGGTCTTGGAGATCGAGGAATCCACCCATTTCTGGAACGAGGCCAGCGCCCTGATGTGGTCCTCCGGGGTGGTGTCCATGGCCGTCACGAACACCCTCTGGAGATGCTCCGGCACCTCCTCGATGCCTTGGATGCGGCCGCCGTTGTTGGAGATCTTTTCCATGAGCCTGTCGGAGTACAGCCCTTCCCTCTTCATCGCCCGCTCGAACGCCGGGTCGACGTAGAAGAAGCTGCCGACCTTGACGTTCTTCTGGAACACCAGCGAATACACTGGCTCCATGCCGGAGGAGCAGCCCGCGATCATGGAGATGCTGCCGGTGGGCGCGATGATGGTGGTGTAGCCGTTGCGGATGCCATGCTTCCTGACATCCTCGGACAGCCCTTTCCAGTCCATTTCCCATGCCTCGGGATGGTCGAAGCCGGTGAACGGCATCCTGCCCTCCGGATAGAAGCTCTTGTCGTAGAACGGCAGGTTCCCGCGCTCCCTGGCGAGCCTGACGCTCTCCACCTTGGACCAGTAGGAGATGAACTGCATGAGCTTCTCCATGAACGCCCTGCCTTCGTCCGTGTTGAAGGGCAGCCGCAGCTCGTACAGCAGGTCGCCGACGCCCATGACGCCCAAGCCCACTTTCCTGGTGGCGAGGCTCATCTCCTCGATCTGCTTGAGGGGGAACTTGTTGACCTCGATCACGTTGTCCAGGAACCTGGTGGTGGACATGACCGTCTCCTTGAGATGCTCCCAGTCGAAGAACACCTTGCCTTCGGCGTCGTATTTCGCGAATGCCCAGACGTTGATGCTTCCCAGGTTGCAGGGCTCGTTCGGATACAGGAGCACTTCGCCGCAGGGGTTTGTGGTGACGATGGGGCCAAGGTGCTTGTAGAACGGGTTGGTGTCGTTCACCCGGTCATAGAAGATGACGCCCGGCTCGGCCGATTCCCATGCCTGGTAGACGATTTTGTCGAACAGCTCCCGGGGATTGACGTGCTTCACCACTTCCTTGCTCTTCGGATCAACCAATGGGTAAGGGGTATTCGCCTCGTAATGCCCCCAGAAGTCCGGCATGATGAGAACGGAAATGTTGAAGTTCCGCAGTGCCTTGTTGCCGTGCTTCGCGGTGATGAACCTCTCGATGTCCGGGTGGTTGGAGTTGAGGATGCCCATGTTCGCTCCCCTGCGGATGCCGCCCTGCTTGATGACTTCTGTCATGGTGTCGAAGAGGCGCATGAAGCTGATGGGGCCCGAGGCGCTGCCCCCGGTGGTGGAGACAAAGCTCCCTTCCGGCCGCAATTTGGAGAAATTGTAGCCCATGCCCCCTCCTGCCTTGAACACGATGGCGGTGTTCTTGAGGGTCTCCATGATGCCCTCGATGGAATCCTCCACGTCAAGCACGAAGCATGCGCTGCCCATCCCGAGCGCGTTCCCGAAATTGGCGATTGCGGGGGTATTGGGCATGAAGTGCTTCTCCACCATGAGATTGAAGAATTCCCTGATGTTGGCCTCGTAGCTGCCGAACTCGCCTTTCGCGAGCATCTGGAGGAACTGGGTCCATCCCACCTTCATCCTGCCCTGCCCGTTGAAGCGGTCATAGATGCGCTTGACGCCGTCCATGTGGTGCTGGTTGAGCGCGTACTGGCCGATGCTGTACATGCCGTCCGCCGTTGATGGGTCAAAGTCCTCCTTCTCCCTCACGATCTGCTTCGCCTGATGGTCAAAGACATTCTCATGGTAGAACATGTCCGGCAGGGCCGCGTGCGTCGCCACCCTGGTGAAGAGCTGCTTCGGCGTCTCGATGAGCTTGCCGTCCGGGCTCTTGCGCAGGTAGCGCGACTTCAGGACCCTCAATGCATTGACATCGAAGCGCTTGTCCACCTCGTCAATGTCCTCTTTTTCAAGGACGAGCTGCTTCTCCTTGCGCAGGGCATCGTGCTCATGCCGGTAGAGGATGTACGCCTTCGCGGTCTTGGCGTGGCCTTCCTCGATCAGCACCTGCTCGACCGTGTCCTGGACTTCCTCCACAGAGGGGATCTTCCTGCCTGCCCGGAGCAGCTTGAAAACGACCTGCTGCCCCAGCCGCTGGGCTTCCTGCCTGTTGCTTCCCCCGACCGATTGGGCCGCCCTCAGGATGGCCCTGGCTATCTTCGCGCTGTCGAACTCCACTACCCGTCCGTCCCTCTTCACGATCTGAGAAATCCCGTCCATTCGTCGCACCCTCTCCTTGCCTCTTTTTCCGTCGGTGCCCCGTCGGCACACTATGGGTAGTGTATGGCTCATCGTTGATACACTACTGGCGGGGTTTTTTAGTGTCCTGCTCCTATTTAAAGATTCCGATTATAAACTATATACCTGGGCGCGATTCCGAACATTTTTCCCACGCGCTGTTGCAGGGATAACGGTTTTCGATGTTTTATATACGTTGGGGCTGTGGGTGGCCAGTGAGGGAGGATAGCATCCATCACATCCATCACATTTATCACATCCAGAATAAAGACCCTAAGTAAGCCGCATGTTTGCCGCATGCCACCACTTTCGGAGCGAAGCGGAGATTTTCACCATCGCACCGCCATAGACGGCGCTAAACAATCTTTAATTTAAGTGCCCCTCTTATCTTAGCAAAAACGTATATAAACAACACTACCCTCTTGCCTATCCATGAGCACCAAGCTCGGCGCCGCGGCACTCTCATTGTTTGTCAATATCGCCCTGACAGCCAGCAAGCTCGTCCTCGCGGCCATCACCGGCTCCATCGGGCTGCTGGCGGAGGCCGCGCACTCGTTCTTCGACCTGCTCGCTTCCGCCTTCGCGTACCTCGGCATCAGGAAAGCGGAGCAGCCGGACGACCCGAGCCACCATTACGGCCACGAGCGGTTCGAGACGCTCTCCTCGTTCCTGCAGGCCCTGCTCATCATGGGCACGGCGTTCGTGATCCTCTGGGAATCATACAGGCGGTTCCTCAACCCGTCCCCGGTGGAGCATTCCGAGTGGGGCATCCTGCTCATGGCGGTGTCCATCCCTGTCGCCTACTTCACCGCGCGCTATCTCTCGTCAACGGCCAGGAAAGAGGGGGGCAGCCACGCGCTGGAAGCGGATTCCGCCCACTTCACGACTGACGTGCTGGGCTCGGTCGCCGTTTTGGTTGGGCTCATCCTGGTGGAGCTCGGCCTGGCCAGGGGAGACGCCCTCGCTGCATTCGTTGTCGGCCTCCTCATGGCATACATCTCGGCGAGGCTGACCCTGGAGGCGTTCCGCGTCTTCCTGGACCACAGCCCCTCGAGGGAGAAGACCGGGGCCATCGAGCGGGTGCTCCACCAGGCGATACGCTCGGGAAGGATCACGCGCTACCACAAGCTGAGGGCGCGGATGGCCGGGAGCAAGATCCTGCTCGAGTTCCACATCCACGTCCCGAGAAAGATGAGCGTCGTGAAGGCGCACCAGATATCCTCTGATCTCAAGAGGGACATCAAGCGGAAGGTCCCCGAAGTCAAGGACGCCACCATCCACATCGAGCCGGATTCCTGACGCAACGCATATTAATGCCTGTTCTCTTAGCCCCGCCATGCGCATCGTCTCCCTTGCCCCGAGCAACACGGAAATCCTCCATGCGCTGGGCTGCGGCGATGATATCGTGGCGTGCACCAGGTTCTGCGATTATCCCGAGGAGGCGAAGCTCAAGCCCCGGATAGGCGGCTGGCTGGACATCAACGACGGGCTGGTCGCGCAGCATCGGCCGGACGTGGTGATGACTTCCACATTCGTGCAGGAGAAAATTGTCGGGAGGTACAAAAAGAAAGGGATTGCGCTGTTCCACACCGATCCCAAGACGTTGGAGCAGGTTTTTGATAGTATTCATGCCATTGGAAAACTAGTCGACAAGGAAGAGGAGGCCAATGACCTGGCCGATTCAATGAAAAAAGGGTTCAATGACGTAACACATCAACCAGAAAATCAACCTGAAAAAAATCAGCAAAGAAGGCAAAAGGAAGTCAATTATCCTGCGCGACCCTGCAATGAAAAAATAAAAGCCTACTGCGAGGAGTGGCACAAGCCGCCGACGGTGTCCGGGAACTGGGTGCCAGGAATCATCGAGATTGCGGGAGGCATCTCATTGTGCCCTGAAGGGAAGGTCAGCCATCCCGTTTCTCTTGGGGAAGTTGGGACCTTTGACCCTGACTGCATTGTCGTGTCCATCTGCGGCATGGGGACGAATGCGAAGCCTGGCCTGATAACGGACAGGAAAGGCTGGGACTCGCTGAGGGCGGTGCGGCAGAGCAACATATTCGTCATTGACGACTCCTTATTGAACAGGCCCGGGCCCAGGCTGGTGGAAGGGGCGAGGCAGCTGCATGCTTATTTTTCCTCTCTGAGATGATTATCCGTTGATAGCGACGGCAATCGCCAGCATCCTCGCGTCCATGCCCTGAAGGCGTGTGCGAAGAGATTTTGGAGATGGTCCGCGCGTGCTGGTGGCTTTTTTTCTCCTGGGCGGAGGAAGCGCGACTTTTTCGTCCGGCCTTTCCAGGATGGGCATCTTCTTTTTCCTTCCCCCTTCGACAACAAGTATTTTCTCTGGCAATGAAATCGCTTTCCTTCCTGCAACCTCTTCGCCATTGTCCTTCTTTCCCTCCGCTTTCTTTCTCATGGAAAGGTCACGGGATGCAAGAGGCCTCTGCTGATAAGTAGGATTGATGGCTGGCCGGCGTTCGTAGTCCGGAGCATCCTGGCCATCTCTTGAACCGGGCATTGCCCGTGCATTTCGCTCTGCTTTGGCATATGCCCCCATCAGGTAATCAAGGGAAACACGGAGCACCGGGCCGGCAGAGGCGACAGCCTTCTCGACCGTCTGCTGCGGGGCACGATAGATGGGCTGCTGTTGCTGCGTTCTTCCCCCTGCCTTTTTTTCCTGCGGAGCAGGCTTCTGGCCATTCTCGCGCACTTCGCTTTTGTACGCTCTCCGGGCATTCGGGGAGGACACTTCTGCCTTGGGAGCCTGCCGTTCTCCAGCATGGGGGGAATAGGCAACAGCTACAAGACCAGAGAGGGAAGCGTCTTGATATCCTGCTTTTGGCATCCCTTTGAGAATTTCACTGGTCCTCGTGGCCTCTGACCCGGCCTTAGGCATCGCGCGAGAGGCCGCTTCGACTGATGCGTTGTGGGCATATGCCCTGGACGTTTGGCCCCGGGGAATTGCAGGAAGACTAGCCTGCTGCGTGTACTGCTGTATTGGCCTTGAGACCTCCGCTTTCTGCTCAGGAACGGCGGCCTTCACTACCGCATCAAGAGAATATTGCCTGCGCTCTGCCCTACCCTCTTGCGCTGGAATGACGGTGAGAGAAGGATATGCACGATTCTGCGACGGGCCCTTACCCTGCGCGACATAAGCCCCACTTCCCGCGCTTGCCCCCATGCGTACCTCTATGCCTTGCTGCCTGGAAGAAGATATCTGCCTTGCATGCGATGACGCATACCTTTCTCCACTCGTGGCTGGGAATTGTTGTGGCGCTTTTTGCACCAATGTGGAATTCTTCGCCTGATACGGCTGGCTTGCCGAAGGAGACGCGTCACGGGATGCCTCCGCACGATATGCCTGCTGCGCCTGATCATGCTCGGAGGAAACTTTCCGGATAGTGATCTTCCCGTCAGGACCCTTGATGCCTTCATATGTCTCTCTTTGCGGCGCCTGGGCAGGAACGCCGGGCAAGGGAGCGCGGTTGTACGCCATTTGCTGTCCAGCCGCCTGCTCCAATGAGTGGTAAGAAGAGGGTGCTTTTGTTTCCGCACTTTGGCTTTCTTTGGGCTTCCCTTCAGGAGCTGCATACGCGGCGGAATTTCCCATCATTATCTCGATGCGGGATTGATTCAAAGCATGTTCTCCCGGGTGTTTCACCGCTTCGTAGGATCCCTGCGGGCCGTTCATTCCCTTGTTCATCTTCTTCACTGATTGGACAATGGGGCACGCATCACTGCCGCACGCCATGATAGGGCAGCATCCTTGGTATGCCATGCCTGGTGCCATCGAGGGCGTCGCAACGTTTAGGGGAATCGGATTCATGCGTCTTCACCAAAAATTAACAATCGTTAACTTTTTTCGGAGAAGCCCTATTTAAGCGTGATGCCACCGACGACGAAATTCGTTCCCTTCGGCATGAAAAGCGGAAAGAAATCCCCTAAATCCACGCAGAACAGGAGAGAAACCATTATGCCTTGCCTTATCAGGATATATGCTCTCCTCCGCAGCATTATGGGTTTGATTATGGCTCCTCTGTTGCCCCTTCTCCCCTTTGATCTGTTATCCCGAAACTGGTTAACATCCCGAAACTGATTTACATTCTTCCCACACCTGCTTGGGCGTCTTGTAGCCCAAGCTCATGTGCGGCCTGTCCTGATTG
>Ga0209541_10006163_pt1 | contig 20613 bp, 28 predicted proteins | sample RifCSPlowO2_01_FD_184027 | JGI IMG/M metagenome (GOLD analysis project Ga0209541, IMG submission 184027) | Groundwater microbial communities from Rifle, Colorado - Rifle CSP2_plank lowO2_0.1 (SPAdes) (version 2) | ecosystem: Environmental > Aquatic > Deep subsurface > Groundwater | place... | reverse complement strand
ATGGATTTTGACTTTGACTTGGACAAGGTGGCAGAAAAAATAAATAAAGACAATGCCAAACTGGTCTGCATACAAATGGCAGATGGATTAAAACCCAGAGCCGTTGAAATACAAAAACATCTGGAAGGCAAAACAAAAGCAAGAGTCCTGATATGGCTTGGCTCGTGCTTTGGGGCATGCGATGTTCCGATTGAGTTAAAAGAGCTTGATGTAGATTTGTTGATTCAGTTCGGGCACAATGATTTTGGATATGAGCATCTCTGGAGGTGAAAAATGAAGATTGAAATTCCTGAAGCCATGATAAAAAGCATAAGGATAATAGTTGAAAAGACAAAAATGTTCAAGGACGAGGAAGATTTTGTCAATCAGGCGGTCCTCAAGCAGATATCAAAATTCAGGGAGTTATAATTTCACAATTATTACGCCGGGACTGGGATTTGAACCCAGACACCCGCAAGGGTCAAGCTTTCCAGGCCTACACATAAGAACCAAGGTTCTTATTTTGTGCAATACCAAGTTATGCGATCCCGGCAATAAGCTCTATGAAAGTTTATCATTCAAACCCACTCTATAAATTTGATGAAAAATTCTTTTAAAAAGCTTTTTGATTAATAATCTAAACTGAGGGTTATAAAGAATCATAAGCCTTTTTCATAAGCAATGCATCATCCTCAAGATTGGGAGATTCTGATATGACAACACCCTTACATTTGAATTCCTTTAAAACTTTCATCAGATCCTTGTAATTCATGTCGGAATCCTTCAAAATTAAATGATTCTTTTCTCCTTTTTCGCCATAATTTATTCCAGACATATGGATATGCATATTGTCCAGTGCTTTTTTCCCGAGAGCTTTTTCATATTTTGTTAATAATTCATTAAACTCATCATAAGTATTATTTTTTCCACCCTTGGAATGAAGGTGGGCAAAATCTATGCAAGGGAGCACATTATCAACATCCTGACTTAATCTAATACATTCATCGAATGAGCCTATCTGGGAGAATTTTCCAGTTGTTTCTGGCCTTATCCATATTTTTATTTCTTCTTCCTTTAATTTTTCCATTATATATTTTACTTCTTTCTTTGTTCTTTCATATGCCTGCTCACTGCCTGACTTCATGTAATATCCAGGATGAAAGCATACGGAATAACCTCCGCATAAATAAGCTATCTTTGCTGCATTTATTATGTTTGATTTTGACATCCCTATTTTTTGCTTATCCTCTGAATTCAGATTTATGTAATAAGATGCATGGGCTGTCAGGACAATATTCTCTTTCTTTGAGATTTCCTTGACTTTTTCAGCATTTTCTTTCTTTATGAATACAGAATGAACAAATTCAAGCTCCATTGCCCCAAGATTAAGAGAATTAACCCTTTTTATCCCCTCATACACATCAGGCTTTTTTGTTGATATTGGAATCCCTCCAGTTCCAAAAAGCAAAGAGTTCATGACAAAATGGTATTTTTTTTGTTTATATAATTAATGCATCCAATCAGTTTTTACTTTTGACCCAGTCAAATACTGATAAATTGCCAATGCTGCCTTTACACCTTCCCCTGCTGATGTTATTGACTGCTTGAATGGAACTGAAGAGCAATCACCCGCCGCGAATATCCCTTTTTCAGAAGTCTCGCATTTATCATTTATTATTATTTCGTCTGATTCATTCAATTTTACTATTCCATCAAGAAAAGAAATATCATTCTCAAATCCAATGTTTATGATTATATTATCAACTTTTATCTCATTTCCATTATTCAAAACAATTGACCTCAATTTATCATCACCTTTGAACTTGGAGACATTTCCGGGAATAAAACTGCAGAATGATTTAACTTCATCAACAAGAGATTCATCGGCCTTGAATTCTGAGCGGTGAATTATTATTATTTCTTTTGCCACTTCCTTCATTTCTTTGGCGGATGTGAATGCAGAATTTCCTGCTCCTATGATTGCAACTCTTCTTCCACTATAACTTTCATAATTTCTTACGTTATAATCAATGCCTTTTCCAATGAATTTTTCTTCATTCCTTGCATTCAAGATTCTTGGGGATTTTCCATATGCTAAAAGGACTGTCCTAGATTTATGGTTATTCACAATGAAGGAATCGTCTTCCCTTTTTATTCCATGAACTTTTTCATACTTTATTTCCAAACCAAGAGACTCTGCCTGCTCCTTCATGCTCAAGGGAATTTTATAACCTTCTATCTTTTCAATTCCCGTATAGTTCTCAATGTATTTTGGAATATTAGTTCTTCCTCCTATGTCTAATGTAACTAATAATGTCTTCAAAGATTTTCTTCTAAGATAAACTGATGCTGACAATCCTGCAACTCCCCCCCCGATTATTATGCAATCATACATTTTACTTTATCCTTCTTTCCTTTGGGATGAAATTTTTTATCTTTTCATTTGATGCAAAACCAACGCCGTAAAAATCATTTTTATTCTTTATTATCTGGTATCCTTTTAATGATTCATCGCAGTCTAGGTCATATCCTTTCAGCCAATCCTTAAGATCTCCATCATCTATTTTATGAACATTCTTTCCCGCTTTTTTCCCTATAATCTGGGAGCCTTCTATGCTCAACCTCAATCCCTTAGAGGCATTCAGGAAATACAATCCAAGTCCATTTACTCTCAAATCCCTTGCATTTAATAGCCTGAAATCTTTGGAAATTATAAATATCCTATCCTGATTATTCTTCAGGAAGAGACAATCAATGTTCAATTCTTTAATCCCATAATAATCCTTTAATTCATCAATTATTTTCCTTACTTCCTTTTTGCCAAGTATTTTCATGAATATTGAATGAGAAGAAGGATTTTAAAGTTTTTTAATCATCAAAATTGCATAATGTATCCTGATCCTTGAGCCTTTGCTCTATCGGAATAAATACAAATGAATCACTTCCTGAATCAGCATATAATGAATCTCTAATCATTGGACTAATCAATTCATATCTTCTAATATTGTCTTCTGGTGAAATATTTCTCTCAATTTTATTATATATTTCATCATAAGCCAACGCACCAAGAAATGATGCTCCAAGAATAAAAATAATTGCCCTCTTAAGCAGATCTTGCATAGATCCTGTCGGTATTCTTGAACTATTAAGCATTTCCTGCAATTCTTTTAAATCTCCAACATTCCTTACTGTTTTAATCTTATGCCCTATATCAAAACCATTGTCTTCTAAATCCCTTATGACTCTCCTATAATTATCTCCCCCAACTAAAATAAAATCTCTAAGTCCTGATGCATCCTGCACTGTGGAAACCAATGATAAATTAGAACGGTCTCCCTCAATTAAGCTGCCAAAACAACCAGAACTGGCTCTTTCCAATTCATCCAATTTACCTTGATTATATCCAAGCAATTGATATACTTTTATTGTTCTTCTATTTCTTGAATTTAATAAATCTATCATCTTATAGTTTTCCCTTTAATCCTTCCTCCTTCGCTTTTTTAGCTTCTTTTTCAAGGTCAACCCCCAAATCCTTAAGGGATTTAATATGAGCCTGCAATAATTGGTCAACAATTGATATCATCCTGAGCAATTCCTGCCTTTCTTTTGCAAGAGTGCTTACCGCTCCTTTATGAAAGCCTATCTGCTCTTCTTTTTGTGTCATTTTATTCTCCTATTTGTAATTACTATTTAGTAAATATTATTATTTATAAATCTTTTGGTTTCGGTTTTGGGAAATTATTTAAAGAGATTAGACCATTTTACTGCATGAATGACATAGTAAAAAAATATGTGATATATAATTCTGTAAGATATGGCAAGATAGATGTCAATTCAGTAATGGGAAAGATAATAGCTGAGAATCCTGAAGTTAAAAAAGATATAAAAAGCTTAATAAAAAAAATAAACGAGGCAATAAAAGAAACAAGCAAATTAACACTTGAGGAGAAAAACAAGTTTCTTGAGAATTATTCCTTTGAAAAAAAAGAAGAGAAAAGGGATTTAGAACTGCCCAATGTTAAAGGAAAAGTTGTGATGAGGTTTGCTCCAAATCCCAATGGGCCAATACATATAGGGCATTCAAGGCAGGCAGTATTGAATTCATATTTCTGCAACAAATACAACGGCAATTTCATTCTTCGGTTTGATGACACAGATTCAAGAACTAAGATTCCAATGAAAGAAGCGTATAAATGGATTGAGGATGACATAAAATGGCTTAGAATAAAAATAAAAAAAGTTGCAAGGCAAAGCTCAAGATTTGATGTTTATTACAAATATGCTGAAGAATTAATCAAGAAAAACAATGCTTATGTATGCACCTGCAAGAATTTCAAGGAATTAGTTGACAAGAAAAAAGAATGCCCCTGCAGAAAATTAAACCCTGATGAAAATCTTAAGAGATGGAAGCTAATGTTCTCAAAATACAAGGATGGGGAAGCTGTTCTCAGGATAAAGACTGATATTAACCACAATAATCCAGCTGTGAGGGAGTGGCCTGCATTCAGGATAATTGAGAAAGGAGAGCATCCATTTGTCAAGGCAAGGGTATGGCCTTTGCTTAACTTTGCATCTCCAATTGATGATCATGAATTTGGAATAACCCATATTATAAGAGGAATTGACCTAATCATAAGTGATGAAAGACAAGGCTATATTTACAAATACCTAAATTTTGGAAAATACCCAAACACCACTTATACAGGGAAATTATTGTTCAAGGATCTAAAAAGCACTTCCGAGATAAAGAAGTTAATCAATGAAGGAATAATAAAAGGATGGGATGACTTAAGCCTTGGAACAATAATGACCTTAAGAAGAAGAGGCTTCAAAGCAGAAGCAATAAAAAATTTCATAATGAGCATGGGCTTGAACAGGAATGAAGTTCATGTTGACATGGGAATTCTTGAATCTTTCAACAAAGACATAATTGACAAAGAGAGCAACAGATATTTTGTTGTTTTTAATCCTAAGAAGATAAAGATTGAAAATGCACCTGAATTAAAAATTAAAGTCCCCCTGCATCCTGAGTTTGAAAGAGGCTTCAGAAATTTTAACACAAAAAATGAATTTTATGTCCAGGATGACATTGAAAAAGGAAAATTGTACAGGTTCATGCACCTTTTTAATTTTAAGGATAATAAGTATGTGAACAAAGAGCTAGATAAAAATGCAAAACTTATACATTGGCTTCCTGTTTCTAGTGATTTGATTGATATTGAAGTTCTTATGAATGATAATTCTGTAAGAAAAGGACTCGGAGAGAAAGATTTAGGAAAAGTAAAATTAAATCAGATTGTGCAGTTTGAGAGATCATTCTTCTGTAAGCTTGAAAAGAAGTCCAAAGACAAACTAACTTTTGTTTACACTCACAGATAATTTTAAAAACCTTATTTTTAAATTAAATTTATGACAAAGTACAAAATAATCTATGACAGGGAAGGATGCATAGGTGCATTAGGATGCGTTGGAGTCACTGAAGAATTATGGGAATTAAAAGATGACGGCAAAGTTGATTTGAAAGGCGCTATTTTCAATGAAGAGACAAAAAAATGGGAACTAATCATTGATGAAAAAGATCTTGACATTGCAAAGGCTTCTGAAGATTCGTGCCCCGTTCAGGTCATAAAGGTTGAAAAGTTGGAAAATTAGTTTTTTAAGTTTTTCTAATAAATAGTTATTTATGAAAAAGACGAAAAAGAAAAATTTAGAGAATTTAATTGAGATGTGTATTGATATTTGTTGCAATCATCCTAATATTGAAGATTTTGATGATAACCTTGGGGATTTTGGTCTAGAAAAAGGAATCATTGGTATGGAAGGTTCATCATTTATAAGAGATAAACTAAAAATTTCTTTGGTTAATATTGGAGCATTTAATGAGATTTTTAGTTATGTTAGAATTTATTATAATGATGGAATATTAGTTCTTCATGCTGAAATTTGTGATTCTGGCATAAAATTTTCAAATTTTACAAAGATTAAATATTATAAACCCGGGAATTGGATAAAAGAGGTAAGAAGTATTTACCAATTTCTTAACCCAGGCCCCCAATTGAAATTACAATTTAGATATTCTTTAGATTAGATACAATTGAATTTTAAGGATTAAATATTTCTTATAACTTCAATAAATATCTTGTTGTCCTTTAATGGAACTGTTATGAATTTAAAGCTTGATTTTCTTCCCGACTTGTCAACTATATATCCTTTTGACTTGTATGATTTTTTCTCTGCTAATGTCCTTAATGCAGTGCATGAAGGACAAATATCCTTGCTTCCCGCAAGAATCTCATGACATAGCTTTCCTTTTGTATTTCCAACTGTATTTTTTAATTTTTCATTCATCCATATTATTTTCTTTTTTTCATCAATTATTGAAATCCCATCTATAGGGCTGTTAAGCAAATCTTTTATGTAAGAACCTATTTTCTTATTTTTCAACAAATTCTTGATTGGAGATTCTGACAATGACCATAATTTTGCCATACCTATGTTCCTGTATTCAACTATTCCCTTTTCATCAAGCTTTTCTAGAGATTTTGATATTGTTCTTCTATCCTTCTTTAATTTTCTTGATAATTCAGAAGCTGAATAAGAACTCTCCTTAAGCAAAGCTATTATTCTTTCTTCTATCATATTAATTTAGTATTATTTTAATTTATATTTATTTCTATTATCTATTATATAGGTGTACAATATTGTTCCACAATACTTATAAATTTTACTAATAAATTGATTTAATGCCAAATATAAATAAATTAAACAGGGAAATGTTTGATCATGCCAATCAAGAGAAAAATATATACAGGGCTCCGGAAGGCCTGAATGAAGATGTTATAAGGCAAATATCCAAAGACAAGAATGAACCTGAATGGATGCTTCAAAAAAGATTAAATGCCCTTAGATATTTTAACAAGACTGCTGTTCCTGAATGGGGACCTTCTTTAAAAGATTTAAATTTAGACAAAATAAGCTTCTATGTAAAGCCTGATTCAAAAACTAATTCAAAGTCGTGGGAAGAAGTTCCTGAAGACATAAAAAGAACATTTGAAAGGTTAGGAATTCCAAAGGCAGAAAGAGAAGCTCTTGCAGGTGCAGGTGCTCAATATGATAGTGATGTTGTATATCATAACCTGAAAAAAGAATGGGAAGAAAAAGGAGTTATCTTTGAAGATTGTGATGTTGCTTTGCAGAAATATCCTAAGTTAATTAAAGAATATTTCATGACAAAATGCATTCCAATTAATGATCACAAATTCATAATGCTTCATGGAGCTGTATGGAGCGGGGGCACTTTGATTTATGTTCCTAAAAATGTCAAAGTAGATATACCTCTACAGGCTTATTTCAGAATGAATTCCATGAAGATGGGCCAGTTCGAACATACTTTGATAATTGCTGATGAAGGATCTGAACTTCACTATATCGAGGGCTGTTTTACTAGAGGAAACTTAATTACTTGCAATCCTGATTATAAAAAAATTGAAGATATAAAAGAAGGACAAAAGGTTTTAACTAATGATGGTAGTTATAAAAATGTTAAAGAAACATTTATGATGCCTTACTCCGGAAATTTGTATAAATTACAAGTTTATGGAAATTCTCTGGATAATATGGACGTTACTGAAGATCATCCTTTCCTTTATGCTGATAAAAAACATAAAAATGACAGAAATAAGATATTTACTCCAAGATGGAATATCCCAAAATTCTTCAAAAAAGGAGATTATTTAGTTGTTCCTATAAATAAAACCATCATTTCTAAGAATTATCATGAAGTCGAGATAAAAGAATGGAATAATAAAAATAAAAGATTTAATTGTTTAACAGAAAATATTCCATCAACAAAAGATTTTTTTAGGCTTGCCGGATATTATTTAGCTGAAGGAAGCATTTCTGGAGGATATTATCTTAATTTTTCTTTTTCCAGCAAAGAAAGAAACTTGATTGAAGATGTTAAGGATTTGGTTGAAAGTATATTTAATTTGAAATCTATTGAAACTCATCATAAAAGTAATAATGGAACAAATGTTGTTGTTTGCTCTGTAAATCTATGCAGGATTTTTGAATCATTATTTGGAAAAAGAGCCAATAATAAAAGCATCCCTCATTGGATGATTTTGGAAGATACTGAGAAACAAAAAGAACTAATAAAATCTTATTTTAAAGGAGATGGTAATTATTACAAGAAGAAATGCAAATCAGGATTCAAGGAAGTTTTTAGGATAAATTCTGTTTCTGAGAAACTAGTTAGACAATGCAAAGATATTTTATTGAGGTTAGGGATTATTTCTTTTATTAATTCTAGAGACAGATCAAAAGAAGGAAGGCAAGTAATGTATACTTTAGGGATGACTGGGGAATATATGAAAAAATTTGGGGAAATTGTAGGATTTGAAATAAATTCAAGAATTAATGATAAAAATATGGCAAGCATATTTGGAATTACTCCGGATTTTGCTTTTTTTCCTATAAGAAAAATTGAAAAAAGAGAAGTAAAAGATGAAATTGTTTATAATTTTTCAGTAGAAGATAATGAGACTTATTGTGTTTCCGGAGTTGTTGCCCATAATTGCAGCTCCCCAATATACAACTCAAATTCAATACATGCTGGATGCGTTGAGATATATGTAAAGAAGAATGCAAGAGTAAGATATTCAAGCATTGAGAACTGGAGCAAAAACACTTACAACCTAAACACCAAAAGAGCAATTGTTGAAGAGAATGGAATTATCGAATGGATTTCCGGGAATATGGGAAGCAAAACATCAATGCTTTATCCTTGCAGCGTTCTAAAAGGAAAAAATTCAAAGGCATATCATATAAGCATTGCATTCGCGGGAAAAGGGCAGAATCAGGATACTGGAGCGAAAGTTTTTCATTTAAATGAAAATACCAGCTCTGTAATACAATCAAAAAGCATCAGCATAGAAGGTGGAGTAACAAGCTACAGGGGGTTATTAAAAATAATAAAAGGAGCAAAGAATTCAAAATCAAATGTGAGGTGCGATGCACTGATGATTGACAACAAATCAAAGAGCAACACTTATCCCTTCATTGATGTAAAAGAGAAAGATGTTGATGTTGCACACGAGGCAACTGTTGGAAAGATAAGCAAGGAGCATATATTTTATTTAATGTCAAGAGGGATAAAAGAAGAAGAAGCAATGAAAATGATTGTTTCTGGATTCATAGAGCCAATAATAAAACAACTGCCTCTTGAATATGCAATGGAACTGAATAAATTGATAGAACTGGAAATGGAAGGTTCACTAGGATGAAATTTGAAAATCTGAATGAAAATGTTGTAAAGGAAATTTCAAGGAACGAGCCAGAATGGTTTGCAAATCAAAGATTAATCTCCTTGGGATTATTCAACGGATATGGAGAAGATTCATTCAGTTATGGAATGACAATGAAGACTGATGTCAGTGATATTAAAATCAGTGATTTTTCATCAAAGTTCAGTTTAATAATAAAAAATGAGGATGAAAATGTGGTAATACTCAACTTCAATGAAGCATTTCAGGATTATGAAGAAATAATAAAATCATATTTTATGAAGGAAGTGAACAGCAAGATTGATTTGCTGCATAAGGCAATTTTCCAAAATGGTATCTTTATTTATGTTCCAAAGAATAAAAATGTAAAAGAACCAATTATTCTGAATTACGAATTTCTTGATAATAACAGCTTTGATCATTTGCTTGTAATCATTGATGAAAACAGCTCTGTTGACATAATTGAAATTCTGAAAAATGGTGAAAATATCTTCAGAAATGGATTTACTGAAATATATGCAAAAGATAATTCCAAGATAAATTTCTTCTCGCTACAGAATCTGGACAAGAGTGTTAATAATTTTTCAACAAAGAGATCATATGTTGGAAAAGACGCTGAATGCAATTTTCATAATTTTGAGTTTGGCGGAAAAATAAATTACAGCCAGATATTCTCTAGATTATTAAATAATGGAGCCAGCTCAAGAATTAATGGAATTTATTTTTCTGATGAAAAGCAGCATTTCAATCTTGGATACAATTCAATCCATGAATCAAACAACACATTCAGCAATATCCTGACAAAAGGAATCCTTGATGATGAGTCAAACACAATTTACAGGGGATTAGTCAAGATAAAAGACAATGCCTCAAACTCAAACGGATACCAAAAAGAAGACACTTTAATATTAAATAACATGGCAAAAGCTGACAGCATTCCAAACCTTGAGATAGACAATAATGAAGTCAAGTGCAGCCATGGAGCAAGCATAGGTCATTTGGATAAAGACAAGATGTTTTACCTTATGTCAAGAGGAATTCCAGAAAGATCATGCATAAGAATAATGATAGAAGCTTTCTTTTCAGAGATAACCGACAAGATTGATAATGGGATTTTACTAAATGAATTAACAAAAATTATAAACAGCAAGATAAAAGATGAATATTAAAAAAGATTTTCCAATATTCAAGAATAATGAAAAATTAATTTTTTTGGATAGTGCATCTACCTCACAGCGCCCTAATCCTGTAATATATGCGATTGAAGATTTTTATAAAAATTATAATGCAAACATTCATAGAGGATTGTATAAATTAAGTGTTGAAGCAAGCGAATTATATGAAGAAGCAAGAAAGAAGATTGCAAATTTCATAAGATCTGAATATGAAGAAATAATATTCACACATGGAGCAACAGAATCCCTGAACATTATTGCAAACTGCTTATCTGAAAATCTCAATGAAGGAGATTCTATATTATTAAGCGAGATGGAGCATCATGCAAATCTAGTTCCATGGCAGGTTATTGCAAAGAAGAAAAGATTAAATTTAAGATTTATTCCTGTGGATAATGAAGGAAATCTAATTATTGATGAAAAATTGTTTGATAATGTTAATATTGTAAGTGTTGCCCATGTTTCAAATGCCTTGGGAACTTTGAATGACATAATAAGAATTGAGAAATTAGCACACAAAAACAATGCATTATTTGTTCTTGATGCAGCACAAAGCATTGGACACCTTGAAGTTGATGTTAAGAAGATAAACTGTGATTTTCTGGCTTTTTCAGGGCATAAAATGTTTGGACCTACAGGCATTGGAGTATTGTATGGAAAGAAAGAACTTCTTGAGAATTTAGAACCATTCCTTTACGGCGGGGATATGATAAAAGATGTTTCTCTTAATGATTCTGAGTGGAATGATTTACCGTGGAAATTTGAAGCTGGAACTCCAAACATTTCCGGAGCTATTGGACTTGGAAAAGCAGTTGATTACTTGAATAAGACAGGGATTGATAATATAAAGAAGCATGAAGAAGAATTAACAAATTATCTTATTGAAAGACTTTTTGAATTAAGAGATATTAAAATTTACAATCCAAAAGAAAGAACTGGCATTGTTTCTTTTAATGTCAATAAAATCCATCCGCATGATATTGCAGAACTGCTTGGAAAAGAAGGAATTTGCGTAAGAGCAGGACATCACTGCTGCATGCCCTTGATGAAGAAACTTGGAATAAACGGGACTGTGAGAATTTCATTAAGTGTTTACAATGATGAAAAAGAGATTGATAAATTAATTGAAACCTTGAAAGAAATAATAAAGAGGTTTGATTAAAATGGACATATACTCTGAAAATATAATGGAGCATTACAGGGATCCAATGAACCTTGGGAAACTTGAAGATGAGAATGCATACTGCAAAGATTCAAATCCGTTATGCGGGGATAATATAGAAATAAGTTTATCAATAAGGGATTATAAAATTAAAAATATAAAACATATTTCCCATGGATGTGCTATAAATATAGCTTCATCTTCGATAGTCAGTGAGAAAATAAAAGACATGGATATAAAAGAAGTATTAAAGCTGAATAAGGATTTTATCCTTAATCTGCTAGGAATTCAATTAAATCCAATAAGATTGAAGTGCGCAATGCTTTCATTAAGAGCAATCCAAAAAGCAACAACAAAATATTTTGGAGATAATAAAAATGCTGGAAGTTAAAAATCTGCACGCAAGCACTGAAGATGGATTGGGAATATTGAAAGGAATAAATCTAAAAGTGAACAATGGGGAGATAGTCGTTCTTATGGGGCCTAATGGCTCCGGAAAATCAACATTGGGGAATGTGATAATGGGAAGCCCCAATTACATGATAACTTCCGGGGAGATTTTGTTTGAAGGGAAAGATATAAATGATGTAAAAGCTGATGAAAGAGCAAAGAAAGGGATTTTCATGAGCTTCCAGTATCCCGCAGAGATTTCAGGAGTGACAATCTCTAATTTTTTAAGAACTGCATTAAATTCATTAAAAGGAATAAAGATTGGTTTGCTTGAATTCAAAGAATTATTAAAAGAGAAAATGAATTTGTTGAACATTGACGAGAAATTTTCTTCAAGGTACCTAAATGAAGGATTTTCCGGGGGAGAAAAGAAAAAAACTGAGATATTGCAATTAGCGGTTCTTGAACCAATATTTGCAATTCTCGATGAAGTTGACAGTGGTGCAGACGTGGATTCCTTGAGAATAATTGCAAATGGAATCAATAGAATAAAGGAAAAGAATAACATGACTTGTTTGATAATAACACATTACAGCAGGATTTTGAATTATATAAAACCCGACAGAGTTATTATTATGGCAAACGGAAAGATAGTGAAAGAGGGAAGCAAGGAATTAGTTGAGGAGATTGAAGATAAAGGATATGAAAATCTTTAAAAATTCCTGATTCATTGATTCTTTATGGATTATGAAAAGCTAAATCTCAGGGTTGGATTAGAGATTCATTCCCAGATGAAAGGCCACAAACTTTTCTGCAAATGCCCTTCAAAGCTATCAGATGGCAATCCTGACTTGACTGTCAAAAGAAAATTAAGGGCTGTTAAGTCTGAGATTGGGGAGGAAGACAAGGCGGCAGTCTTTGAAATGCTTAAGAAAAAAGAAGGAATATATGAAATTTTCAACGAAAGCTCCTGCCTGATTGAATTGGATGAGGAGCCTATACTGAACATAAATGAAGATGCACTGAAAACAGTCCTCACGGTTTCAAAGATGATGAATTGCGATATTGTTGAAGATTTGATAATAATGAGAAAGCAGGTTCTAGATTACAGCAACACTTCCGGATTCCAGAGAACAGGATTAGCTGCAAGAAACGGCTACATAAACATAGGAAATAATATGATTGAGATTGAGACAGTATGCATTGAGGAAGATGCTGCAAGAAAGATAAAAGAGGATGAAAAGAATATAATTTACAGATTGGACAGACTGGGAATTCCTCTTATAGAAATTGCAACTGCTCCTGATATTAAAACTCCTGAAGAAGCAAGGGAAGTTGCTGCTTATATAGGTATGATATTGAAATCAACCAGAAATTTCAAATCTGGTTTAGGAACAATAAGGCAGGACTTAAATGTATCAATAAAAAAAGGAGCAAGAGTTGAGATAAAGGGAGTTCAAGATTTAAGGAACATTCCAAAAATAATTGAGAATGAAATCAAGAGACAGCTAAGCATAATTGAATCTGGAAAAAAAGTAAAGAAAGAAGTCAGGAAAATCAATGATGATCTTGAAACTGATTTTTTAAGGCCAATGCCCGGAGCTTCAAGGATGTATGTTGAAACTGATACTCCTGAGATTGATACAAAAGAATTGACTAAAGAAATAAAGATGCCCAATTTGATTTCTGACAATGTCAAGGAACTTGTGAAAAAAGGATTGAGGGAAGATTTGGCCATGGAAGCAGTGAAGAATGATATTGATCTTGAAAATTATGGAATGGATATTAGGTTAGTTGCAGATGTCCTTATAGAAAAACCAAAGGAAATCAAAAAAAGATTTAATTTAAATGCAAAAAGGGAGAATTTAGACAAGGTTCTTGAATTGTTAAAAGGAAGAAAAATAAACAAGGATGTAATCGTTGATGTTATTGTTGATATTGAGAATGACAAATTTGACATTTCAAGGTATGAAAAGATTGATGAAAAAATAATCGAGAATGAAATCAAGAATCTGGTTAAGAATAATCTAAGCATTAATGCAATAATGGGGATTCTCATGGGCAAGTACAAAGGAAAGATTTCCGGGAAAGAATTGATTGAGATAATTAAAAGATATGATAAGTAATTACTGTTCGTTTTTGTGATATATATCAAGAATTGAAAGATATTTTTCATCAAAATCAGGAATGAAATAATCAGCAAAGTTTCTTGAGATATATTGAATACTTCTTACAACACCATACATCCCGACATATCCAAGGATAAATGCATTAGCCATACTTCTTTCCTGAATTGTTGAAGGCATGTTATTCATTGCACCATGATAAAGATAATTTACAGTGTCCCATAAAAAAGGCTTTTTCATAAAAGAAATAAAAATAAAGTGTTTAAAATATTATCTTTTCTTTTTCTTCACTGGCTTCTTATTCAGCCGTTTCTTTGCCTCTGCCTCCATCATCCTCTCAAGCTTTATTGATTCTGAAAGGATCTTTCTTGCCAAGGGCTTTGCCTTTCTCCTTGATTTCCTCACAATATCCCTTGCATATTTTACAACAGCTTTTATTTTACTCATTTTTTACCTCCTTATAATTATAGGGAGATATATCCTCTCCTTTTTTAATATATATCCTGTTTACGTTCAGTACATAAGAAGCATCTTTTGCAGTAGCTCCATTACTAAAATTTGCAGTAGCTCCATTACTAAAACAAAAATTAGGAGATTCATCTATCAAACAATTAAATCTTTGAATATAATCAATTAAGATATAGGTTAACAATGAGCACCAACCTTCTGTTTTTTTATCAAATTTTGCCCTTTCTTCTAAAGGTAAAGTTTTACAAAAATCTGATATAGCCCGTCTTTTACGCACTGACCTTGCAGATAAAGCACCCATTTTCTACCTCCTTTTTTCCTCTGAAATTGACTTTATCAGGATGATGCCTATTATAACTGCAATCACAAACAATATTATCGAAAACAAAGGAACACTAAAGACTATTGGTTCAAGCCTTGACTGCATTATCAAAGCTGAGCCTATTATCAACCCGGCAAGTATTATTCCCAAAGCTAACCTATTTATTGCAGTGTCAATATACAAGGTAAATTTTCTTATGTCTTTATCCTCAATGTCAACAGTGACTTTTCCATGCTTTAATATTTTTTTTATCTCATCAGGAAAATTAATAAAATCCCTCCTGAATTTCCATATGTTCTTCTTGAAGATTCCAAGCAGATATGAGGGTGATTTTCTTTTTCTTTCAAGAGCCTCGACATAAGGCATGCATGTTTTTACGAAATTGAACTTCTGATCAAACTCCTTCCCAAAGCCTTCAACAGTTGCAGTTGCCTTTATCAGCAATACAAAGTTTGACGGGAATTTCATCCTGTACTTCCTTGCAAGATAGAGTATGTCATGCAATGCTGAAGAGACATCTATCTTTTCAAGTGAAGCATCATAATATTTTGACAGATGAACTGACAAATCCTCCTTGAACTGCTCAATGTTAATGTCATTCTCAACCATCTGGAGATCAATTATTGAGTCAGCCAAAAGAGCCCTATCCCCCTTAATCAGGGAAACAAACAAATTTTCAAATTTATCCCTTAATTCATCCGAGATATGACCCACTATGCCAAAGTCAAGCAATGCCAGTTTCTGGTTTTCGTTGACAAAAATATTTCCAGGATGAGGGTCTGCATGAAATGTTCCATATTCCATTGTCTGCTTCATATAAGATTCAACTATCTGCTTCACATAATAAGGGCGATTAAGCTTTACTTCAGTTATTTTCACACCCTTTATGAATTCCATTGTAAGAACTCTCCTTGAAGTATAATCCCAATAGACCTTTGGAATTTTTATAGGATCATTCCTGAAATTATTGTAAAAAATATCTATGTTTCTCGCCTCACTCATGTAGTCAAGCTCGTTCTTTGTGTACTCCTCGAATTCCTTTATTATCTCAATGAAATTATAATCCCTTAACTCAGGGTAATGCTTTTCCAACAGAGATGCAATGTGATACAACAGCAAGATATCTGTCTCAAATAGTTTTTCTATGTTCGGCCTTTGAACTTTCACAGCAACTATCTTTCCATTGTTCAGCATTGCCTTGTGAACCTGGCCGACTGATGCAGCTGCTATTGGGCTTGAATCAAACTTTAAAAAAATGTCTGACAACGGCTTCTTTAATTCTGATTCTATTATCTCCCTGACTTTTTCAAACTTGAACGGCTTCACTTCATCCTGAAGCTTCGAGAATTCATCAGCATATTCTTTAGGAATTAAATCAGCCCTAAGACTTAACAACTGGCCAAGCTTGATGAAAGCTCCCGATAGATTTTCCATTGCCAGCCTTAATCTTCTGGGAAGATCTGACTTATTTTTTAAATATTTAGGAGAATAATTCATCGGAAGGTGCCTTTTCAGCTTCAGCCTGTCAACAAGAAAAAATAATTCCTGCTCTGCCAGAACAACTGCAATCTGCCTAAGCCTTGAAACCTCTTTTATTGTCGTTACAATTGACATATATTAAAAGGAGATTATATGTTTATATATTTTATTGATTAGGGAATTTTTAAGATTAAATCAAATTCTTCGGGAGATATTATTTTGGCCCCCTGAATTCATGTAATCTCAATAAGGGATTATCCTATATATGAATATCATCATTTTGATAAACAAAGAAACTCATATTATACTCTTATTCTTAATGCTTCTTCCAATATCATTTGCTCCCAACACCCTTTTTCATATATTCCTGCTTCCGAAACTGCTTCACTTTCATTCATACAATTAAAAACTAACTTGTCCGGGAAGTTCCATTTTCTTCCTTGATATACTCTAATACCAACATTACCCTCATAAACTTCTGTGCATAATCTTACATCACCAACACCATAAACAACTTCTCCAAGATTATAAACAAAAACGCCAAGACTACAATTATAAATTATGCCACCATCCATAATTGCATCTTTATAAGATTCTGTATGATCTCCTCCTAAATTTAATGTTAAATGCCGGATTATATCTATTAATTCTTCAAGATTCTTTCCATAAAAATAAACCAGAAAAAAATAATCTAAAACTAATCATTTGCTTCTTTCAGCAATTTATCTGGAGTGAATGCATAATATTTTGAGAGGTAATCTGACTTGCCGCAATAAGGACATCTCAGATTTGCATCACTGTTCAGGTCATACTTGAACTTGTAATTGCATCTTGTGCAGGAAAACGATTTCTTGCTGCTGCTTGAGACCGCTTTCGGCTTTTCCTTTATTATTGCTTTTACTTCCTTCAAGATTTCTTTCGGCTTGTTTCTCTTTGGAATCCTGCTTCTGCAGTCAGAGCATACAACCATAACAGAATCAACCCCTTTCTGGGAATATTTTGCATCAGACATAGGCACCTGCTTCTTGCACTGATCGCACATTATATTTGTGTTGTCCTTCATATTATCCCCTTCTATACAGCTTTTTCATATTGTTCACGGGTTCTAATACGAATTCCGTCGAATTCTGATAAGTCGCTCATTATTAAATCTTTTGATTGCTCATTATATCTTCTTGGGCTGTGGTCCCTGTAAACTCCGACGACGACCCCTTCATTTCTCATGAAGAAAAATTCTTCGAGCAATCCATACCTGTCAAAGTGAGTCACTTTGCCCATGCCTATGCCTGTGCTTTTATTCCCATATGGACTTCTTTTTATCTGATACGCGTGGACGCTGTCCATGGAAGCGGGAATCTTTATTGCAATCCTTGTTTTTGTCCCAAGATCCCTCAAAAGAACTTTTTGACCCTTATGCCTGACAAAATCTATTGGAATTGCATCAAGAATATTAAAACTATCCGGCAATTGACCGGGGTTATTGTTGAACTGGCAGGAAACAATGTGACCTGTCCTGCTGTTAAAAACATATGCTCCATCTTCACCATCCTGATGCTTTAAATAATCAAAGAAATCAGGCTTAGTCAACAATATAGAAGAATCATATTCCCTTAATATTTCATCCGACATATCACTGATTAATCCTTCTCTTTGAAGCCTGTCAAATATTTCCGGACCATCTGCAAGAATCAAGAATCCATGATAAGGCACATTTTTGTCAGAGCCCTCTGCTAGATCATACTTATCAGCGGGCAACAAACCATCTTTTCTGACAAGATCATCAAGTGTTTGAACATGATACTTTACTAATAATGGGAACAAATCAAGAGTCATAAACCAAAGTTACAAGGTTTAGTATTTATAGATATCTTAAACATTTTTTTTATTTTTTGGTAGAAAAAAGCGAAAATTTATTAAATAATAAAATAATATGCTTAAAATATGATAAAATTTGATTATGAACTGATTTACCTTCAATCTGAAAATGCCAGGGCAAACTTGAAAGACATTTCGCACCAATTAAAAAAGAGCTCCCAGCGCCTGAAATACTCAATAAGCATGCTTGAAAAGGAAAGAGTAATAATAAATCCATACTGCATTTTTGATTATTCCTATTTTGGATTGATACTCTTCAGGGTTTACTTCAAGGGGGTTTACATCAATGAAAAGGAGAAAGAAAGAATGATCAATGAGCTAAAAGACAACCTCTACATAATTTCAATATATGAGCTAACGGGAGAATTTGACTTGGTGATTGAATTTGCATTTCCAAATCCCTCAAGGTTCAACAAGGAATTCAAGAAGATAATCACCGCAGCAAACGGGTTGAATGACTACAAGATAATCCTGAACCTAGTGACTTACATTTATCCAAGAAATTACATGATAAACAACCAGAACCTGCAAGTATTTAACATGGAAAAGATTATAGGAGGAGACAGGGAAAGGCAGTTCTTCAATTCAAATGAAAAAAAGATAATAAAAAACCTTGTATTAAATCCAAAGATAAGGATAAACGGGCTTGCAAGAAAATCAGAGATTAACATCAAGACAGCACAGTCAATTCTAAGAAACCTGATGAAGAAAAACATTATCAAGGGATTCAAATACAATCTGGACACGAACAAGCTAGGAATATACAAGTCAAGATTATTCCTGAAATTGCATAACCTAAGCTTAGAGAAAGAAAATGAAATCATGAACTACATGCTCAATGTCAGGGAGATTGTGCAGGTTAACAAAACAGTTGGAGACTGGGATGCTGAGATAGACATTGAATCCTTTGACAAGAGCAAAATAAGGTATCTTATTAGCGAAATAAGGGAGAAATTCATTGACTTGATTGAAAGAACAAACCTGATTGAATTTTACAGATATTATAAGAGGGATTATCTTCCCCATTATATATTCGGGGAAGATAAAGAGTTCAAGGACAAGCTGATCATTGATTTAAAAAAATAAAAATAAAGAAATTTATGATTATAATAAAAAATAGAGTTTTAGTATCTCTTCTTTTTAGAATAACATTCCCTGCAGAAAACCGGCTTGCCTTCTGTTGGCTTGAATGGAACCTCACATTCCTGCCCACATTCTGAACAAACTGCTTTGTGCTTTTCCCTGGGCTCAAAATCTCTTCTGAAGCCCCTGTTAAATTCGCTCATTTTGCATTTTCTCCTATTGTTTTTCCAAAGAAATCTTGAGATTTCTTCTGTTTAGATTTGATTATATTGTTTATAATACTTGCTATTTCACTTTTTGCCCTAAGATTTCAGGTTTTTTATCAAAGCCCGATGTAGTATAAAAAATAAATATTAATTAGACTGAGTTAACTGCTCCAATGAAAAAATATGTAATAACATATGCTCGCTCATTTTTCTTTTGGCTTCTTGCAAAGAATGTGCTATGTCCACAATCTTTTTTTCGAAATCAACTAATCTACTTGAAACAATATAATAATCTGGGCATCATAGTGGACCATCAATAAAGAATTCTCCAACTAAATAACCATTGCTATCTTCAACTCTTGAATTATTTTCAACATTATTACCTTCACCAATAAGACCATATGCATTCATATTTCTGGCATAAGAACTATCTTCAAGAGTATTTGTTGCAACAACACCAAAACTTGTTATGCTTTTAACTTCATTTAAATATAAATCAGAGTTATCTGCATCTCTATATTTTAAAATTCCCAGAGATACAAAACAAGTGCTAATTCCTAACTCTTGGAAGTTCTCCTTGGCTTTTAAATAAAGGGTATACAATTTTTTTCAACAGTTTCCTCTTCTTCAGAGCATAACCACTGCCTGTCTTTAGCATTATCCTTTTTCTCTTTTAGAATAAATATGTTTTGCTCATTTTCCAAATCTTCAATTATTTTAGAGAACTAGGGAGATATTATTTTTAGAGATTTTTATTTTGTGAATCTATAACGCACAAGATTATTCCTTTTGGATAAATCTATAAGTTTCTTTTTCCAATAATCTATCTTCTTATCAATAACATTGCTTACATCCATTTGATAATCTCCCTTTGTGCATATTCATCTCTTCTTAATTAATGCCTTCTGAAATTCCTTTCTAATCTCGTTTATCTTTTTTTCATTAAGCTTGATTAAGATTGACTTGCATTTTACTAAAAACTCAGGAGCATTCTTTACCATCTTATTGTATTGCTTATCTGGAACCGTCCTGTCAATGTAATATTGAGAATCTATTCTTGCCTT
>Ga0209541_10006159_pt1 | contig 20618 bp, 28 predicted proteins | sample RifCSPlowO2_01_FD_184027 | JGI IMG/M metagenome (GOLD analysis project Ga0209541, IMG submission 184027) | Groundwater microbial communities from Rifle, Colorado - Rifle CSP2_plank lowO2_0.1 (SPAdes) (version 2) | ecosystem: Environmental > Aquatic > Deep subsurface > Groundwater | place... | reverse complement strand
TGCACTTTGCTATTCTTATTAAAGTATGCGAAAAGTGACAACTTTGGTAGCAATTCTTGCCGCAACTCTTATTCTTTCAGGTTGCCAACTTAAATTCCCTCTCTCCAAGCAAACCAACCCTCCTGCCACCCAAATCACAACTCCCGAAACCGAAGTAGGTACTCCTAAAAAAAGCGCTCATTATGAAAGCAATGCCCCGGAGCATGCCTTAACTCTTGCGGGAGCTCCTGTGAATGTTGTTATAAATTTTAACTTTGATTTGGCAAAACCTTCCGAAATAAAAATTGAAAAAGATGGAAAAGATTACGGCGTAGGCGAGACAGTAATTGACGGGAACAAACTTTCAATGAGAAGAAATATGGATCCCAATTCCCCGGATGGAACTTATACTGTTTTCTACAATGCTTGCTGGCCGGATAGGACTTGTCATGATGGGCATTTTCAATTTGCTGTAGATAAAAATTTAAAATCTTCATTTGAGGATATGACAGACAAGAAAGAAGTAACAATTAGTATGTCACAAATTAAGTTTGTGCCGATGGACATTAAGATAAACAAGGGAACAAGAGTAACATGGGTAAATGATGATGAGGCGGAGCATTATGTAAATACGGATTCACATCCGGCCCATACTTATTATCCAAATCAAAATTCAAAAGCTCTTAAAAAGGGAGATTCCTACTCTTTAACTTTTAGTACTTTCGGAATTTATCCTTACCATTGTTCCGCCCATGAAGCCATAATGAATGGGTATATAATTGTTGAATAGGCAGCAACCGCTTTGTCTTCTGTTATAATAATTTTATGTTTAAAGATATTCATGAAGATTATTTAAGAAGCATTATTTTTGGTTTCCAGGATGCACTAGTTTCAACAACAGGAGTTGTGGCAGGAGTTGCTGCAGGATCCAATCACAAAGATACGGTAGTTCTTGCGGGAATAGTCACAATAATTGTAGAAGCTCTGTCAATGGGAGTCGGACAATACCAGAGCGAGAAATCAGTTCATCAGATGGACAAAACAGGAAGACATACAGACAATCTTTATATTGTCGGTTCTTTGATGTTTGTTTCTTATTTTCTAGGAGGGCTTGTTCCTGTTATCCCGGTTGTTATTTTTCCGCTTCCTGCCTCTGCCAGCATAAGCGTAATATCTGCTCTTGTTGGTCTTTTTATCCTAGGTTTTCTTAAAGCAAAAATGGTAAAAGTCAATCCTATTCCTAGCGCTTTTGAGATATTGAGCCTTGGTGGAATAACCACAGCAATAGGGCTTGTTATAGGAAAAATATTGAAAATTACCTAAGACTAAAGGAGTTGACTTAGGTAATTAAAAAGTTCTATTCTAGGAATACAGGTATTTTAAGGAGGTGAGGAAATGAAAGGGAAAGGATATATCCAATTTTCAGGAATAGTCTTTGCAGGTATTGCCATACTTCATCTTTTAAGACTCATCTTTGGCTGGCAGGCAACTTTGGGCAACTGGGTCGTCCCAATGTGGGCAAGCATCGTTGCTCTTGTTGTCGCAGGTTTTTTTGCTCTTTCGGCAAATGTTCTTGTAAAGAGCAAAAAATAGTTTGTTAACCCTTGATGTGGTTAATTTTTGGCAGCACTTAAAGTATAAAAATTTATCTCTCCTAGGCGTTTCATTGATAATTGCCGTAATCCTTTTCCGTTTGGAATCATTTCATCAGTTTCTTCTGGGTTTGGGGGACTTAGGTTATATAGGAGCTTTTATAGCCGGAATTTTATTCGTTTCAACTTTTACAGTAGCAACGGGTGGTGTGATTCTACTTGTTCTTTCGGAAAAATTATCTCCGGTTGAAATTGGAATTTTTGCAGGACTCGGAGCAGTATTGGGAGATTTTACAATCTTCCGATTTGTAAGAGATAATTTGGCAGGGGAATTAAAAGCTATTTATAATCATATAGATCACAACAATCATCTCGTAAGGATTCTCCACACAAAATACTTCAGCTGGACGTTTCCTGTCTTCGGAGCAATAATTATCGCATCTCCTCTTCCGGATGAGATTGGAGTAAGTTTGATGGGTATTTCAAGAATGAAAACTTACAAATTTTTAATCTTATCCTTTATCCTGAATGCATCTGGAATCTTTTTAGTTATCTCCGCATCATCATGGCTAAGACCATAACCGAATTTATAAAATTAGGGAGGGAGGTGAAAATCGAGTCAGACTCGATTGAAAAATGAATAATGATAAAGTTCAATGGGTTTTACGAATAGTAGTCGCAGGAGAATTCTTAGGACACGGTACTTTTGCCCTTCAGGGAAAAAAGCAGTGGATTGGATGGGTCCAGCAATTAACAGGTGCGGATAATGTCATGGCTTCTCAACTTCTGGTTCTTATAGGTTTGTTGGATTTATTAATAGCACTTATTGTTTTGGTAAAGCCTGTTAAGTTGGCGCTTCTATGGGCTGTCTTTTGGGGATTCTGGACCGCACTTGTAAGGCCATTGGTGGGAGAGCCGATATGGGATTTTGTAGAAAGATGGACAAATTGGGGAGCACCCCTTGCACTTTTGCTTTTGCGCGGTTTCCCAAAAAACCTTAAGGAGCTGGTTAAATAGTTATAGTAAGTTTGCAAGAATCAGAAGGGTCAAAGAGATGGAAGAGGGAGTTGAATATATTGGTGTTGGGGTAGTTTTCTTTTGCCATGATGGAGAAGGGAATTTTATCTTGAGTAAAAGGACCAAAAATACCCGGGATGAGCATGGAAGGTGGGATCCGGGAGGAGGAGCAATTAAATAACCTGTTTGCAAAATATTCTATAGGTTGTTATTATAAAATATATGGTTGGCAAACAAGCCCCATCCCGTTTGCCCAAGAGAAAAACTCGCAGGAAATATAAAAACGGTGGCATGCTTTATCTTCAGAGTGGATACATAAGAAAGGCGACAGGAAAATTTATCAATTCTCATCTTAAAACCAAGCCGGACAGTAACCCGTCAAACAACAGAAAATCTATTTTGGGATATTGATGTCTAAAACTGCCCATTTTTCAAAAGAAATATTTTTAGAAGCAGTAAAATTTTTAAGTAAATTTCCCAGAATTTCTTCAACCCTTTTTATCCTTTTGTTTTTTGCTCTAGTATCTTTTTCAACAGGGGATCAGAAAATCGAAAAATCAATCAAGGCCGCTTCAGAATCAAAAGTGGATGTCCCCGAGTTTAAAATAATTCCAACCCCGACTCCAGCCTTAATCCCAACTCCAATCCCAACCAGAACTCCGAATAGTTTTTTGCCGACCCCCATAGCCCCTCCTATTTTGGGCAAAGAAGAGAACAATAATCAGCCTTCAAGTTCTTCTGATTTATTAAACTCGGTGAATGCTTTCAGGCGATCAAACGGCATTTCAGAATTGTTGTCAAGCGGAACTCTTTGCTCTATTTCACAAAGCAGATTGAGTGAACTAATTTCTCTTGGAAGTCTTGATAATCATGCTGGGTTTGATAAATATTTCAAATCCCAGTCAGAATTTAAATCAATGGGGGAGGTAACTTTTTCATCAAGTGATCAGAGGACACCTGATTATGTAGTAAATGAGGGGTGGGCAAAATCAACGGCAGGACACAGAGAAAATATCCTAAATAGTAAATGGCAGTACGGATGCGGGACAATGAATAGTTATTTTTCAGTCTTTAATCTTGCCTCCAAATAATCGTCTTATATTTAATCTCAAATTTATAAAAGAGGCTACAATTTGGGCCCTGAAGTAAAAAAGACATATTGACAGAATATAAATCCTTGCACATAATAAATCTTCCAAGGAAAGGGGGTGAAATATGATAAAAGGAATTGAAGGAATAAACTTTTTTTCATCAGATGCTGCGAAGCTTTCGGATTTCTATGTGAAAAAAATCGGTCTTAAGGTAAGCTTTGAAGGAATAATGGGTGAGCACGATGAATCAATTTATGTTTTTGAGATGAAAAGCGGAAGCAATCTTTATATTATAGACCACTCGGAGGTGAAAGGAAAAAACAAGAATCCGCAAAGGACTATAATTAATTTTGAAGTGGACGATATTAAAAAAGATGTCAGGAAGCTTAAAAAGGAGAAAGTCAAGTTAGTTCAGGATATATATCATGTTGAAGACTACGGATTTATAGCGACTTTTGAGGATCCGGAGGGTAATTATTTTCAGCTTGTACAAACTAAGTCAAGTTGATCCCTTGATTATTTTTTAAGAATATGCCTAAGATAGAAGAGAAAGGAGGTGATGAGGATGAAAGCGCTTCACATGGTAACCTTTACTCTTACAATTATAGGTGCATTAAATTGGGGATTGGTCGGTCTTTTAAATCTTGATGTTGTAGCTTTAATTTTGGGAGCAGGTTCAGGTCTGACAAAGCTTGTTTATGTTCTGGTAGGTCTTTCAGCGGTTTATATTGCTGCAACCCACATGAAGGACTGTAAGATCTGCAGTGCCAAGTAAGATGTTGTTATTGAGTTTATTTTAAAGCTCTGGAGCTGGAGGGGGTGTGATTATTTTATGAATGCAAAAATGAAAGAGTGTTTTACTCCCCATGTGTTAATACACAGTTTGTTTGGGCTTGGTTTGGGGCTTTTGATTGCGGTACTTATCCCGTCTTTGGCAAATGTTTGGATAGGAGTTGTGCTAATGGCAGTTTCGGTAGTTCTTGATTTTATGCGCAAAAGCTAGGGAGTCACGGAAGCGCCTTTTGAAGTTTTTAAAACTATCTTGAAGTCTGCCCTCATTTGAGCTATATCGTATCTTATCTTGGCAAATTCGCTTCTCACTTTTGCCAAATCTTGCCTTACCTCAACGAAAATAGGAGTTGCATCAGATGTTGATAAAGTTATAGAGGCAAGCTTTGTTTTGTCATTTAAAAGAGTTGTATTTATGGCTTGGATTCTTGAGGTCATATCATCAAGAAGCTGTTCTAAGCTTGACACATCTTTGCCTTCGTTTTTGAGGGTATCTATAAGATTTTGTATCTCATTTGATAAGGAGGATAAGTTTGTCGACAATTCCTCAAGAGTGCTTATTGCAATCGAGAGTCTGATTTTTGGGATAAAAATTTTGTAAACATAGTAGCTTGTAATAATGGTTTTTGTATCCTGTTTTGCAGTATCAATATCGGTATCTGCCTGAATTTTGGCTTTAAGTGCCGCTAGCCCATCTATAGATGCCTGAATCCCGGCCTTAAGAGTTGTTTTTTCTTCTGTCGATAATTTTTTGTCATTCTCAATTCTTGTCAAAAGTTTATTAAGATCATTTACCCTCTTGTCTATAAGTTTTCCTGCGGTCTCTTTGATTTTTGAAAGCCGCTTTTCTTGATTGTCAGCGGCTGTGCTTGCTTTCTTCTCGAGTCTTCCTATTTCTTTATTAATCTGTTCGCGGATTTTATCGACATTAAACTGAGCCGAGACAGTGGGAATAAAATTAAACCCTATTGCAAATGTTATAAATACAATTAAGATTTTCCTCATAAACCATTTATCGTGCTTAAATCTTCCTGTGTTTGCGTGGAAATATCTGCTTCTTCAGCTGCTTTAAGATCCTGATCTGCCTGATTTAACTGAGTCTCTATGTTTGATTCTGTTTGCTGTAGGGATGAATCAGCATTCTGTCTTGTAAGAGGAGCGGCCTGCTTTTCTTCTTGGAGATACTTTAAATTTCCCGGTCTTGATAGTAAAAGATACCCTCCGAGGGCCAGAATAAGTACTAGGATTCCTATTCCCCAATACAGAATCTTATTGGTCATAATATCTATATAACTTAAGATCAACGGATCTGTCAAGTTTTCCTTATCTCATACGAGTTTCTTATTAATCTTTGATGGAGGGTGGTATAATGGGGTTGCTGTGAAGATTTTTAGTTTAATCTCAAAATTTTTGCCGGAGCAGACAGCGTTTACGCATTGTGATATTCCCTGCGGAATTTATGATCCTCATAATGCACAAATGGCAGCACATACTGTTCTTCGCATGACAAATATGCTTGATGAATTAAAGCCCTCAAGACAAGAGCCGGATTTTGAAGAAAGAAAAAGAATTATATCCCAGATTGCAAGGTTAACTCGCGTTAAAGAAGAGCACGGGGAATTAGTCGAAGAAGAGCTTGGAACTTTGGAAAATGATTACTTCAAAGACGAGCATTTTAAAAAGTTTCCGAATTTGAAATCTCTAATTGAAGAGGGGGTTATGCTTTCTATCAAAACACGCCAAAATATAGATATCGATGCTGCAAAAAAATTGCTTGATGCTACTATGCAAATTGCTGAAATATTTTATAAAACAAAAAATTTAGAACCTGTACGCGTTTCTTCAGGCTATCCTACGGAAGGTGAAATTGTAAGCCACAAGTAGTAATTTTAAATTTTTAATTTCTAATTTTCATTCAAATCTAAATTTTTTAAATTTAAAGCATTCAAAATTGATTTCAAATTTCAAATTTCAAATTGAAAATTAAGAAGCATGTTTTCCCTTCTGGCTAGATTTCGAGTAGTTGGTCACAGCATGGAGCCCTTTTTGAAAAACGGGCAGACAGTTTTGGCAAGCCCTATCCCTTATATATTTTTAAAACCTAAGGTTGGAGATGTTGCAGTGTTTAAATATAAGGGCAAAACTTATATCAAAAGAATATCGAAGATAAAAAGTGACAGTTGTTTTTTAGAAGGAGATAATATTAAAGACAGTTTCGATAGTAAGAAAATTGGTTGGATATCTAGACAACAGATTATAGGGAAAGTTGTTTATAAATTTTAAATCCAAAATTACAAATTCCAAATAAATTCAAAATACAAAATACAAATATTAAACCGTTTTGGGTTTCGGTAATTTGAAATTAAATATTATTTAGGATTTGGTGCTTTGAGTTTGAGATTTTAGTTAGGATGCTTGAACTGATCTTATTATTGATAATTATTTTTCTGCTATTAATTTTATCTGCGGTTTGGCCGCCGGACAGCCCATGGGCGCCGTGGTGGAGAACAAATAGAAAAATTGCAAGAGAGATTTGTAAATTGGCCAAGATTACAAGGTCAGACCTTGTTTATGATCTCGGATGCGGAGACGGAACATTTCTTATAACAGCAGCAAAAGAGTTTGGGGCTAAGGGGGTTGGAATAGAGATTGATCCTCTGCGAGTTTGGATAGCAAGAATTAGGGTTTGGTTTAATAATCTACTAAATAAAGTTGAGATAAGACAGGAAGATTTTTTCAAGACCGATTTATCAAAGGCAACGGTTGTAGTAGTTTATCTTGTCCCCAAAGCTCTTGAAAAACTTTTGCCAAAGTTTAAGAAAGAATTAAAAAAAGGAACAAGGATCGTGAGTCGTAAGTATGAATTAGGAATTAAGAATTATGAATCAAGGATTAAGGATAATCTGTTTCTTTACAAATTCTAAGAGAGTTACTGTTTAGGTTTCTTTTTAATAATCAAACCAAGAGATACTATTACCAGAATGACTCCTAGAATGGATGCCCAAATGCTAGGTATGATCCCAAAAAGATATTCTGAGCCCCCGCATGGAGATTTGATGCATACAACTTCCGGCGCAGGGACTATGGAGAAAGCTATTAAAATAACGCCAACAATAAAGAGACCATATTCTTTTCTCATATAATTATATATATATATCATAAGGATAGCTATTTTTTAAATTTTAGAATAGCCCATCTGATTTTGTTGGCTACTTTATAAAGATTATATAAGACAGGATTGATAACTAAATCATAACTTCCCACAAATTCTACGGGTTTTCCGCCATAGCCTTGTTTAAATTTATTGAAGCCGTACCAAGGGTCTTTTGGATCAGGGTCGGACCCTAACGCTCCCCACATGTCAAATTTCGCAAGACCCAGTTTTTTACCAAATCTTATTGTTTCCCACATCATAAGATTACTTGCCATTGTTTCTCGATGTTCAGTTGATGACGCGCCGTAAGGATAGTAGAGAGTGTCTTTGAAGGTAAACAAGATCCAAGCGACTAAAGTTATTGGTTTTTTGTTCTTCGTTTTTCGATATTTCGCAAGTAGCAAATAGGCAGTTAAGCGATTAAAATTTTCCATTTTCCATTTATCATTTATCATTGATTTTCCATTTTCAGATTTCAAAATCTCCCACATTTTTTTATGGTAATCTTGAGTGTGGGCGTAGAATTTTTGTCTTCTGGTAGTTTCCTCGGTTAATTTTAAATAAGCTTTAAAAGCTTCATCTGAATCATACTCAATAACTTCGACTCCGTGTTTAAGTGCTACTTTTATGTTGTAACGGGTCTTAGGATGCATTACTTTTAACAATTCATCTTCACTCTTTGTGAGATCTAGAATGAAAGTATATTTTGTAAAGAGAGGATGCGCTGCAGGCACCATGCCTAAATTTGAAATTTGAAATTTTAAATTTGAAATTTTCTCAACATTTGGCTCGAGTTGGATCAAGATGCAGTGATTTTCTTTACCGATTTTTTTAAGTTCTTCGACAAGTTTTTTATCGGGCAACTTTCCTTTTGGCAGATAACCAATAGTCCACGGAAGATAGGGAATTTTATGAATTGTAAGTTGAAAATCACCGCCTCTTATAACTTTAATGCCTGTTTTTTCTCTGAATTTCCCCCATTCGTAGCTTTGGAGCGGGTGATTCACGTTTTTGTTAAAATCCTGAGGCTTCATAAAAATTCCGAAGAATCTTCTGTCATTAACCTAATGTTTTGCGAAATAACTTTCTCGGGCAATTCCAAAATGAACCTTGAAACAATATTTGAAGTTCTCTGGCCGAAAAATAACCTTCTCCTTGAATATGTCAGGAATAATTTTTCTTCAGCTCTTGTCATCCCTACATAGCAAAGCCTTCTTTCCTCCTCAAGTTCATTCCTGTCCATAAGACTTCGGGAATGCGGAAAAAGCCCCTCTTCCATGCCTACCATAAATACTGCGTGAAACTCAAGCCCTTTTGCAGCATGAAGTGTCATCAGATTAACCGCATCCTTTTTTTCTCCGTTTTTGGGATGGTCGGGCAAATACTCTTGTTCAACCAAGGAAACATTTTCCAAAAAGGTAGTTAAATCGGGAAACTCTATTGCAACTGAGCGAAGCTCCTTTATATTCTCAAGCCTTTGTCTTTCTTCCTCGTCCTTCTCATCATACAAAGATAGATAATCGGTTTTTACAAGAATAAGATCAAGGATTTCAATTGTTTTGAGATTTTCAGTTTTGGGAAGAAATTCTTTCTGAAATTCTTCAAATTTCTTAAATCTTCCCTTGCCAAGTTTTTCTATTCTTTTGAAGGATATCTTATCTTTGGGATTTGCCAAAAGCCTTAAGTATGCCAAAACATCTTTTATTTCGCGCCTTTCATAGAATCTTGTTCCTCCGATAAGAATATAAGGGAGTCCTTTGTGAAGAAAAACCTCCTCAATTGCCCTTGATTGCGCATTGGTTCTATAAAGAACTGCAAAATCTGAAAATTTTAGATCTCTTTTTTTATATCCTGTTTCCATTATTTGATTGACTATAAATTCTGCCTCATCGTGTTCGTTTAGGGCTTCATACAAAACTACATTTTCGCCTTTTGGATTTTCCGTCCAAAGTTCCAAAACGGGATGGGAAGTATTTTTGGAAATTACGGATCCTGCGGCATCAAGTATTTTCTGGGTCGATCTGTAATTTTGGGAAAGGGAAAAAGTTTGTGCATCTTTAAAATCCTCCCTAAACTTAGTAAGATTTTTAAAATCTGCTCCGCGCCAACTATAAATGCTTTGAGAGAAATCTCCCACTATGCAAACATTGGGGGATCCAGATTCTCCCGAAAGCATTTTTGTCAAAATAAACTGGGCGTGGTTTGTATCCTGATACTCATCAATTAATATGTATTGAAATTTATCCTGATATTTTTTAAGAATTTGAGGATTTTCATCAAAAAGATAAATAGTTTTTAAAATTAAATCATCAAAATCCAAAGCATTATTTTCTTTGAGAGTCTTTTGGTAAACAGGATAGATTCTAGCAACTGTTTCCTGAAAGTAGCCGTGGGCATAACTTGTATATTCTACATCTGTAACAAGCTCGTTTTTTGCCTCTGATATTGTCGAAAGAACAGATGAGGGTTTAAAATCCCGAAAAGATATATCCAAAATTCGCATAGCTTCTTTTAAGGCCTCGGTCTGATCCTGCTCGTCATAAATGACAAAATTTGGGGGAATGCTGATGTGAATTCCATCGCGTCTTAGGATTTTACTTGAAAGAGAATGAAAGGTTGCAACCGTAGGAGACGTAGGAACAAGTTTCTGGATTCTTCCCCGCATTTCATTTGCGGCTTTGTTGGTGAAGGTGACCATTAAGATATTCTCAGGATTAATTCCCAACTCTTTTATTAGATAAACAACCTTGTAGGTAAGGACTCGGGTTTTTCCTGAACCTGCTCCTGCGAGAATTATGGAAGGTCCCTGTGCATGTTTGACTGCTTCTTGCTGCTCTCGGTTTAAATCCTTGAGAAAGTCTTCACCCATAATCTATAATAGATAAACTGCTTATTGATTTTAACATATGACCCTTCGACTTTGCTCAGGCCATCGGCTCTGAGGCTCAGGCTCGAAGAGATCATACTGAGTATACCGAATGTATGAAAAAACTTTTTATTATAGCTAACTGGAAATCCAACAAAACAATCAATGAGGCAGAGGAATGGCTTGAGGAAATATCAAATATCAAATATCAAATATCACATATAGAATATAAAGAAATCATACTTTGTCCCTCGTTTACTCTTCTTCCAAATCTTAAATCATATATTGTAAATCATAAATTGCCATTCAAGCTTGGCGCTCAGAATGTTTCTAAATTTAGAGAAGGAGCTTATACAGGAGAAGTAACAGCACAAATGATAAGCGGATTAGTTAAGTATTGTATTGTTGGTCATTCTGAAAGAAGGAAATATTTTAATGAGAACGATGATGATGTTATTGAAAAAATAAAGCTTCTTTTGGAATACAAAATCATGCCCATTCTTTGTATTAGCGATTTGTCACAATTGGACTCTTATGTTAATAGAGGAAGACAAATTATAGGAAGATCTGAGGAAATATTGTTTGTTTATGAGCCCCCCGATGCGATTAGCGGCGGAGGAGAATACAAACCTGATTCTCCGGAAGATTCAAATTTGTATGCTGGTAAAATAAAAGAACGGATTGGGGAAATAAAAATTCTATATGGTGGAAGTGTAAATTCAGACAATGTTGCCTCTTTTTTCTCCCAGCCAAACATAGAGGGTGCGTTAGTAGGACAGGCGAGTCTTGATCCACGAGAATTCGTAGAAATTATAAAGAATGCGTAAAAATAAAAATCCCCAAAAAATTATTTTGCTGATCTTAGGAATTATAATTTTGTTTTTCGCAGGGCAAGCTGTTTTTAAAATTGCAAAGTTGTCTCCTTTTCTGTTTCAGCTGTTATTCAATAGAGAAATAGATCTTAAAAAGACTGACCATAATGTAAATGTTCTTCTCTTGGGCATTGGTGGCGGAGCTCATCAGGGGCCCAATCTAACCGATACAATAGTTTTTGCAAGTCTTTCTTCAGGGGGGGATAAAATTGAACTTATTTCTATTCCAAGAGATCTTTGGGTGCCTGATATAACTGGGAAGGTAAATACGGCTTATTCCAAAGGAGAGGACAAGAGAAAAGGAGGGGGCTTGGTATTGGCAAAGGCGGCTGTTAGGAAAGTAATTAATCAGCCAATTGATTATGCCCTTCTGATAGATTTTGACGGATTTGTTAAGGCTGTTGATCTGGTGGGAGGTCTTGATGTTGATGTTGAGCGGTCATTTGATGACTACGAGTATCCGATAACAGGAAAGGAGGATGATCCGTGCGGGCACTCAGAGGAGGAGCTTAAGGAGTTTGCAACAGCATCGTCTCAGCTTAAAGCCTTCCCTTGCCGTTATATGCATATCCGTTTTAGTAAAGGCTTTCAGCGTATGGATGGCAAAACCGCTCTTATGTTTGTTCGATCCCGTCATGGACAAGGGGAGGAAGGGTCAGACTTTGCAAGAAGCAAAAGGCAGGAAAAAATCATAAAAGCTTTTAAAGATAAAGTTTTTTCTCTTCAAAGCTTGGTAAATCCTGCAAAGGTTATAGGTCTATACGATATTCTTAAAGAAAGCATAGATACCGATATAAAAGAAAAAGAGTTTGACGATTTCATAAGACTTTTTAATAAGATGAAAAAAGCAAAAACTGAAAGCATTGTCATTGATATAGGAAACCAGCAAAAACAAAGAGCAGGGCTTTTGGTTCACCCCGATTTATCAGAAGAATATAACTTCGAGTGGGTTCTTATACCGAGAGTCGGCAATAGTAATTTTTCCGAGATTCAAAAATATATTGATTGTGAAATTAAGACCGAGAATTGCCCAGTCTCTATAAAGCCCCAAAGTTAAATAACAATGGAAAAAATTTTAAGAGAATACAAGAAAATACCCCCACTGTTAAAATTATTCCTAATACTTATTTTACTTATTCGAATATTTTTATTTACTCAACCAAGTTTTAAAATAGATATGAATGATTGGCAAGCATGGGCGACTAGGCTTGTTGACGTAGGTCCTCTTAATTTTTATACATCCAATTTTTTTGCGGATTATTTACCTTTTTACTATTTTTTGTTGTGGGTTCTTTCAGAGATCTTTATTGTGATTTTTGGCAAAGCTGCTATTTTTTCAATTACTTTCGAAATCTACATAAAAGTTATCAGCAATATCTTTGATATTTTAACGGCATATACAATTTTTGTCATTATAAATAAATATTCAAAGAAATGGGCTACGGTAGGCAGCCTTCTGTATTTGGTTAATCCAAGCACTGTTTTTAACAGTTCTGTTTGGGGACAAATAGATGCAATCCCCACTTTTCTATTTATATACTCCCTTTATCAATTGGAAGAGAGACGTAATATTAAACAGTGGTCAATAGCAAATACATTGTCTTTTCTTATAAAACCCTTAAATTTATCGGCTTTTCCGATTATTTTAATTAGATTGATAAAAAGTTTTTCGGCAAAAAAAAATGTGTCCGCATTATTATTAACTTTTCTTGTTTTTTTTCTTATTTCTGTTCCATTTTTTCCAACGGACCCAATTTTTGGAGGATTTAAACACTTTCTTAGCGCGGTTAACACTTATCCTTACACTTCTATTAACGCATATAATTTTTGGGCTTTATTTGGTTGGTGGAAGCCGGATACTACTATGTGGTTTAACTTACCATACCATACTTGGAGTTACATTTTATATGTATTTGTTCTCTGTATTATTCTTGTTCCTTATTTAAGAAAAAAGGTAAGAATAGGAACACAGCTAGATTATTTTGCCAGCGCACTGTCTTCATTTGGGTTCTTTTTGTTTTTGACCCGCATTCATGAACGTCACTTGTTTCCAGTCTTTGCGTTACTTATTATTTCAGCGTGTATTTTAAAATCAAGAATTATAATAGCAAGTTACATTATACTTACAATTGTAAATTTTATTAATCTCTTTTATTCATATTATTACTACAACGTTATCTACAATAACCCTATAGCTTCGAAAAACATTCTCTTTGACATATCCTCAAGTTATAAATTGATTTTTTCTATAATTTCACTTACTGTTTTTGGTATTATGATTGTAGTTTATTTTAAAAATCAACGGTTATTTATTAAAAATAAGCGATATGTTAAAAGTAATCACATTAAAAGTAAAACACCTAATTAAAGAAATCTTAAGCAAAACAAACTGGCTTCCCGAAATTATAATTTTTGCCTTTGCATTTTTTACCCGCCTCCTAAGATTAAATGTACCAAGTACTTATATGTTTGACGAAGTTTACCATGCTTTTACCGCAGAACAAATGTTCAAGGGCAATCCGGCTGCGTGGGAATGGTGGAACACTCCTCCGAAAGGATTTGCGTATGAATGGACGCATCCACCTTTAGCTAAAGAATTTATGGTAATTGCAATGTCTATTTTTGGAGATAATGCTTTTGCATGGAGATTTTTTTCAGCCCTTTTTGGTTTTGGCGTAATAGTTCTTATTTACTTAATTAGTTATAAACTTTTTAAAAACCGTTTAATTGCATTATTTGCGTCTCTTACCGCTTCTTTAGATGGTTTGCTTCTTGTTATGTCGCGTATTGCAATGAACGATATGTATCTTTTATTTTTTATTTTGCTCGCTTTCTTATTTTTCTTATACAACCGAAAATTTTTAATGGGCTTGTCGTTGGGACTTTCTATCGCTTCAAAATGGACTGGACTCTTTGGAGTAGAAATAATCGGCATAATATATATAGGTGAGCTTATTTTAAAGCTTAGGAAAAAAAATATTTCCAAAAGAATCGCTATTAAAAATTTAATAGCAGCGCCTTTATTCTTTTTAATTATTCCCTTGCTTGTTTATTTAGCTGTTTATTTGCCATTTTTTACCGGAAAACATACTCCTCCCGGAAACAACCCGTCAGTTTTTAACACGGAAACTTTTATTGGCTTGCAGAAACAGATATATTGGTACCATACACGTCTTAAGGCACATCATCCATCCCAATCAACCCCGGCTCAATGGGTATTTGATCTTCGTCCGGTTTGGATTTATGTAGATTACAAAGATAATACGATCGCCAGTATTTATAACTTGGGCAACCCGCTTTTTATGTGGTTTGGGTTAGTATCAGTTATTTTTCTTCTCTTTGAATTCATTAGAAAAAGGACTTTAGGCATCGCAGTAGTTCTTATTGGATATTTTGGGTTTTTTCTGCCATGGGTTGGTTCTCCGAGAATTATGTTTTATTATCATTATATGCCGGCAGTTCCGTTTTTGGCAATTGCAACGGGTTATGTTCTTAATAAACTTTTGTTTCAAAAAATCGGTAAAGCATTCGTAATAACTTTTCTTTCTCTGTTGTTAGTTTTATTTGTTTATTTCTTTCCTTTGTGGACGGCAATTCATATACCTCGGTGTATAAATCCTCAGGGATGCACCAGTTGGTACGATTCTTATTTTTGGTTTACGAGCTGGAAGTAGGTTAAAGTTTATTAATTAAATTACCCAGGTATTTAGAAAGTTAATCATTATAACTCCCCAAAGGTTGATTAAGATACTAATTAAGAGAAGAAAATAAACAATTTTCCCCGGCTTTTGACCTATTCCTAGAGCAACTAAGATGATTATAAAGGGCATAAAATCTTGAGCAAGCCGATAGCCAAATTGAGAAAAGCCGGCTTCTGCCCAAAGAGATATCATAAAAAAAGTGGTAATAATTGCGGTCCAGCAGGCAAACATTAAAAGAGTTTTTTTTGCCCTAAAAATTAAAATAATCGCGGGGGAAGTAAACCAAATTGCCATTCCATATAGGGATGGAATTACATAAGGCCAGGAGTTTTGGATTTTCGGTAATCTCAAGAACATTACGTCTATATGTTTTGGTATATTTGCAAAGCTTAATAATCCTTTTCTCATTGCTTCTGTTTTTTGTAAATCGGGTACCATTTCATAGGGAGAAAGAGGGCTAATTTTTTGAAACCTTAAATAATTATAAATTCCGTCGAGAAAAACAAAAAAACCTATTCCAAGAGCTAAAATTATGAGATTTTGGAATGAATCTTTTTTAAGAGGCCAGAATTTCCCTTTCATATAAAAAAGAAAGAAGGGAAGAGTAAAAATTATCGTTGACCTTGACCAAAAACTTGCTCCCAAAAGTAAGCCTATTAAAAGCAATCTTTGTTTACCAAAAGTTTCTCTTATGGCCAGCAAAAGAAAAAAGATTGCAACAATGTGAGCCAAATACCAGGCAGAGCCGATACTGGATAAAAACCAATAGTTTGTTCCAAATGCAAAGAAAACCGTAGCAATGAGTGCTGTTTTAGTAGTTATTTTTATTCTTGTGAGAAGGCTATATAATATAACCGGATTTATACTTCCAATAAGTATAGAAAAAATAGTTTGAGAAATACCTGCACCTAAAAAAATAACAAAAGGTACAAGTAACACTGCTGGCATAGGGGGATAGACAACGAAATATCCCCCTCCTATTGGAATTAATTCACTTAACCATGAGGGGTGTTCTGTGAGATAAAGTCTATGATTAATAAAAGCATATGCAAGTCTTGTAAAATAATCAAAATAAGTATTTTTTGGAGAAGTAATAAAATAGATAAAAAACGTAATTATAAATATTAAAAAAAATATTAAAAAAACATTAAGTTTGTTTTTTCTCATAAATTGTAAGAATACTGGAAGATTATACACGCTTTTTATTTAGATTTTAAGTAAAGTTTAAAATCGATACCAGGTTTATAAGGTGGGCAAAAGAGCGACTCCCGCAATTGCTATCCTCATAAGGAAGAAGCGCCCCTAGACAGAAGTAATATAAAGAAACCTAAAACAGAAAGTCCTACGCCCAATATTCCCAAAAGCAGAGCAGATGAGTTTCCGGGAGGAGGTATTGTGGGAGAGGGGACAATTGTCACTTGAGGTGGCGTTGTTGGAGTCGGAGTTATGATCACTGTTGTAGGAGTAGGTTGCATAGTCGGGGTGGGTGTTGGAGTGATGGTTACCACAGGGGTAGCAGATGGGGTAGCTGCCTCTGCAACTTGTGTTCCTGATTCAAAAATAGTAAAGGACTGAGTAATTGTTCGCAATATTCCCCCCGCATCTCTGGCAATTATTGTAATAGTATGAACTCCTGGAGAAAGGGGTAAGGAGGGTCTAAAGCTCCAATTTCCTCTAAGGTCCGCGGTAACCTGTGTTCTTATGTTTTCATCGGAGTGAATAACTATTTCAATAGAACTTTGCGGGACAGCAGTGCCGGTAAATTTGGGTTGATTGTCGGTGAATGTCTGATTTTCCTTGGGGATTGAAATTTTTGGCATTGGGGAAGTTTGTCCCTGAAGATCTAAGGATGAAAAAATACTTGCCGCGGATTGAGTAGCTTCGGGTAAGTTTTCGGAAGTAAAATCATATTCATTCCCTAAACCTATGTCGGGAAGAGCGCCTGATGGAGGAATATTAAATCTCACATTTGACGACTCTTTTTGCCCCTCAACCAACATGCGAAAGGGAGTTTGCTCTGACAAACTATAATAGGAAGACATGTCCTTGCCTCTTAATAAATTAAGAAGAATAGAATAGGTGCCGTCTTCTTTTACTAAGGTTGATATAGTGTTTGTTTCATCTGCCGATATATAAACTAAGGCTTCTCTTGTGGATGAATCGGGAAAAAGAATTTTTCCGCTTATTAATTTATCCTCTTCTCCAAGACGCGGAATAGGAGAGACTGTCTGAATTCTATACAAAGATCCATCTTGGGTAAATGTTTCTCCCCCGGAGTTAATTGACAAGTAGTACGTTGTTTGAGGCTCCAAATTCTTAACTGTTATATAGTGAATCGAAAAGTTTGATACTGTTCCGTTTTCATCCCGATCGTCAAGCGTTATTTGTGAAAGATCTTGATCCCTGCCGTAATTGACAGAACCTACAACTTTATTCGCTGTTGTATAGGATACTGTAAAAGAACTGTCTGTGATATTTGTTATTCGGACATTGTGAGGATCTTCGGAGGGTCCTGCTTTTGTTGTAAACAATACGCCCGTTTTAATAAGGTATGTTGTTATTCCAATGCCTATAGTTATAAAAAGTATTCCAAGAAGCGTTGGAATTCTTTTTTGCCAGATTGTATTTCTCATGGTGTTTCACCAGCTTGTTCTTGATCGGGATTTGTTGCTGGTTCTTCAGGAGGTGTCAGAGAGCTCTCGGAAGCTTCCCTTCCTTCCCAAAGAGGAACAATTGCATCTCTTTCCTTTATCAGATTTATAATTTTTGTATCAAAAGTTGGATTTATGGGAGCTATTTTCTCTGCAACTTTTTCTGAGATTGTTGAAGCAACCGAATTATGGTAAATGCTGAATCCCACCCAGGCAATTATTAAAACGAACGTTGATATGGAAAGAAAAAGAAGATCTCTTTGTTTCATAATCACTCTTTAAAATATGCAGTCCCTTTGATTCCTATCTGCAAAAGATTTTCCTGATTAATCTTTTTACCAACCGAAATAGTATCAAGGGATATTACCCTCTGCATATTTCCTAAAGATGAAAGAAAATCAAGAGTATCCTTGAAGGAACCTTGTCCCTGAATAGTAAAATGAAAAGATATGTACTCTTTTGAACTTCTGTCTTTATTTATTGCTTCAACTTGAAAAGTCTGGGCATTCTCAATTTTTATATTAGAGTTTTGTGCCAGAGCCTGTATTTGACCCATAAGAGTTGGAGCTTCAGGCTCTTTGGGAATTGCCGCAAAAACAATTGGTATATCGCTCTCAAGTAAATTATATTTTTGGGAGAGTGAGGAAAGATTGATGATTTTTCCTTGGAGTTTCTCATCAACAAATTTACTGTCTGATAATTGTTTTCTTAAATTTGCAATTGTTGAAAGAGTCGGATTTATTGCAAAAAGAGAGAAAAAAGAAAGAGCCAATAGCGAAAGCACAATGGTTGAAATTCTTTGAGTCTTCTCCCTTTTAATATCCGGGATAAATTTAAGGTATTTGTTTGCCTTTACTCCTCCAAGAATGTTTTCTATGCTTAGTTTCATTTTCACTTCTTTAAATCGGCTGTAATATTAACCGTAATTACAGCACTTGAGAGCCGATTGTCTATCTTATTTATACTTATACTTTCTACATTTTGATAGGTCTTTAAGGAATCAACGAAAGATTTTAGTGAAGATATAAATTGAAAATTTGCGTCAACGCTTATTCTGTTTTCTAAAATATCTACTCGATTAAAACTCATTCCCGAAGGAGCAAATCCAATAATATCTTCAAGAATTTTTACCTTTCTATTGGCTGAATCAGAAAAAGCCGAAGTTATTGAAAGTCTTCCCTGCAGGTCTCTATATGTGTCTTCCTTATTTTTTAAAAAAGAAACAATAATTCCTTTCTGTTTTATTTGGGAATGAAGATCAATCAGCTGACGATCCAGAGTAAATCTATAAATAAATGCTGAAAGTGCAATTATTTCTGTTAGAATTACAACGAGGCGTCCTATTGTTAGTGCCCAACTTATAAATCTATCAAAGAATTTTTCTTCCCTATCCTTTAAAAGATTGAGAGAGGGATAAAATTTTTTAGGCATTACAACTTTAGTCTAGGGATTTTCGGGGGTTTTGTCAAAGATAAACTACGCCTTTTTTGCCTTGGATTTTTTTGTTTTTTTGGAAGCTTTTGGTAAAGCTTTCTTTGGAGTTTTCAGGGCAAGAAGTTTTGAAAGTTTAGATTTAATTCTTGAGGCCTTATTTTTATGAATCAATCTCTTCTTTGCTGCCTTATCAACTAATTTTATTGCCTCTTGTATTGTTTTTTCAGAGGGATTTTTTTTGACTCTTTTTAATTTTGTCTTCAGAAGCTCTTCAAACTTTTTGTTTTGTTCTCTTCTCTTTCTGTCTTGTTTTAGCTTCTTTTTTGCACTTTTTGTTACTGGCATGCGCAGATTTTACCATGCTATACTATAAAACACAATGGCTCGCAATATTCTCGCAACAGGCCTCAACTTACTTCTTAGAAGACAAACAAACATTTTAACAGCAGCTTTTATAATAATGGCAACAATAGTTCTGTCTCAGATTTTAGGGCTTGTCAGACAAAGGCTTCTTGTTGCAATATTCGGAGCTTCTAACACTTTGGGAGTCTATTTGGCTTCATCAAAACTTCCCGATTTTCTTTTCCAGCTGATCATAGCAGGTGCCCTTTCCTCTGCTTTTATTCCGGTCTTTTCTGATTATTTGGGGAAAGGCGAATATGATAAGGCTCATAGAATAGCCTCGAGCCTTCTTACCTTTGGTCTTATAGCTTTTTCTGTTCTTGCGATTGTTCTTTTTATTTTTTCTTACAATTTTTCAAAAATTTTGGCTCCCGGTTTCAATAATGAACAGCTTGTTCTTATGGCAAATTTAATGAGAATAATAATAGTAGGGGAGCTTCTTTTTATAGTAGGAAGTTTTTTCTCGGCAGTTCTTCAGTCATATAATCATTTTTTTATTCCAGGCATCGCATCTGCCTTATATAACTTAGGGATCATAATAGCAATAGTGACCTTATATCCTGTGGCCGGAATTTTCTCCGCTGCCTATGGTGTAATTCTAGGAGCTCTTATTTTTGTTTTGATTCAGATTCCTCTCGTGAAAAGCGTTAAATTTTCCTTCCATCCTGTCTTTTCTTTTAGGGAGAAAGGAATTGCCCAGATTATAAAGCTTATGTGGCCAAGAACTTTATCAATTGCAATTTTTCAGCTTGGGACAATTGTTACGGTTACTCTGGTTTCTTTTCTGTCCGATCCGGGAAGGAAATACGTTATTTTTGACTATGCTCAAACTCTTTCATTTGCCCCAGTCGTTTTGATAGGGCAGGCAATAGCGCAGGCTGCCTTTCCTGTTCTATCGCGAGAAAAAGATAAGATTGAAGATTTTAAAACAACTTTTCTAACAAGTTTTAATCAAATGCTATATCTAATTTTGCCAATTTCTGTCCTTCTTTTGGTGTTGAGAATTCCAATCGTGCGTCTTGTCTATGGAGCATCGCAGTTTGATTGGCAGGCAACGGTCTTAACCGGAA
>Ga0209541_10006158_pt1 | contig 20619 bp, 21 predicted proteins | sample RifCSPlowO2_01_FD_184027 | JGI IMG/M metagenome (GOLD analysis project Ga0209541, IMG submission 184027) | Groundwater microbial communities from Rifle, Colorado - Rifle CSP2_plank lowO2_0.1 (SPAdes) (version 2) | ecosystem: Environmental > Aquatic > Deep subsurface > Groundwater | place... | reverse complement strand
GAGCCGCAATAGCGCTGGGAGTGTCTCCTAATTGAACTTCGTATTTTAGAATCTCATTTCCGGAAAGCGTTCCGGCCACCGGGCTGGGCAAAAAACTATTGCCCCAAGCCGTTGGCATATCTATCGGCTCCTCTTCGGCAGTCGGCGCCACTGAAGCCAGGACCGAAGAATTCTTCAGGGACCGCAGGTCGTTATCTAAAGAAAAATCCGATACTTCCAAAATTTCATTATTTTGAGATAATAAAAAAACACTGCCTTTCGCCAGGTTTCCAAACCAAGTTCCTGATACCACGATAATTATACCGATCAAATTCCGTCTGTTGCACGGCATAAATTTAATAAAATTATAAAAAAATTTAAAAAAATGTCAAGTTATTTGGGTCAAAACTTCTTAATTGATAAAAATATAGTGGCTAAAATAGTTAAGGCGGGAGATATCAAAAAAAACGATATTATCCTAGAGATCGGGCCTGGAAAAGGAATCCTGACTCAAGCATTGCTTAAAAAAGCCAAAAAAGTTATTGCTGTGGAATTAGACCAAAAGCTGGCGCAAAATCTCCGATGCCAAATGCCAAATCCCAAACTAAAAATTATAAATAAAAATATTTTAGAAATTAGTAAATCAGAAATTAGAAATTGCCATAAAATTATCGCCAGTATCCCCTATTATATTACCGGCAGGATTTTAAAAAAATTCGCCGGTTATTATTTGGTGCTTTTAGTGCAAAAAGAAGTGGCTCAACGCATTTGCGCCAAACGCAAACAAAGTGTTTTGTCCATTTCTGTCAATAGCTGGGGAAGACCGAAAATAATCTCCCAGGTTTCCCAAAACTGCTTCCGGCCCGTTCCCCAAGTTGACTCGGCGATTTTAAAAATAATTCCGCGCTTAAAGCCCCTAAAAATAAATATGAATTTAGTCAAAAAGGCCTTTGGTCAAAAAAGAAAAAAATTGCGCAATACTTTAAATATAAATTCGGATAGAAGACCGGAAGATTTAAGTTTAAAAAATTGGGTGAAAATTTCCCAAAATTATCAACAGGACACCGCTACTTTAATATGCTAAAATAAAAGCTGTAATGACTAAAATAAAAAACCTTAAAATTTTGGAAGCGACGGCTTTATTTTTATCTATCTCCCTGCTGATTTCCGGCGCTTATTTGGTGTTGGGAAAAAACCAAAAACTCACCAACACTCAAGCGGCAGTTAAGCCAATCGCCAAGGCATTAAATTTGAACCACGAAAACAATAATAAAGCGAAGTATTCTATGACCGATCTAAAAACCGATAGCGAGCTGGAAAATGTAACCGACGCCCTAGAAGAAGAATTGTTGCTTAGCGATATAACTCAAGGGCTGGACTCGGTTTCTCCCGAAGCTTTAAAAAGCTTAAAAAATGCCGATAATTTATTTGAGTTAAAATATCCTAAAGACGATGAAATAAAAATATCCGCTGACCAAACTCCCCAGCAGTATTTTCAAGAGACGGCTAAAATTTTAAACTTTAAATTTAACCATCTCTCGGAAAACGAACTGGATATTATTGTTCGGGCACTCAAAACTTCCCAATATAATTTGCTTGAGCCTTATAAAAAATCATACGAAGAGTCTTATAAAGAAATTTTAAAGGTTGAGGTCCCGCAAGATCTAGCGCCGCTGCACAAAAAACAGCTGGCCATATATCAAGCTCTGCAAAATTTATTGTCAGCCGTGCAAAATTCTGAATCCGATCCGGTTAAAAGCTTAGTGGCCTTAAGTTATTATCCCAAAATAATTAGTGAAGCCAATTCGCTGATTAAAGATTTATATGCAGCTTATAAAAACTATAATTAGCTTGCTTTTGATATTGAGTTTCTTTAGCGCAACCCTGCTAATTAAACCCCAAAAAACCCAAGCGGATTTTTTTTCTAGTTTGGGAAAAGGCATCGGCGGAATTCTTAATTTTATGGCCAATCCCAGCGGCACGGCATTGCAAGCAGCCACTGCCGCATTTGGAGAAAAATCAAACGATATGAGCGTATTAGAAAGTCTAGGATTCGATTTTGTTAAAAGCTCAATTGAAGCCGCCGGCGAAGTTTTGCGCGAACAAATTTATCGTCGGCAAAGAGATAAACTTTTAAGCTGGATAAGAAATGACGGGAAGCCGATAGAAGATTGGAAAGCCACCCTAACCGATGCCGCCAAAACCGCTACCGGAGAAACTTTAAATCAATTTTTAGGTTTGCAAATTGATCAAAACATAGACCTGTGCAGTCCTTTGGGCTTTAACGACCAGGACGATGCTTTTGCCAATTTATACCTAGAGCTTAGTAAGGTCAATCAACCGCAAAAATATAACGGATGCAAAATAGACGAAGCTTATAATAATTTAGAAGATTTCTACAATCAATTCACCGGCGGATGCAGAGAGATCAACGGAAAGGAAGTGTGTGAAGAGTTTCCTTGGGATACTTGGGTAAAAGTAACCGGCGATCCCAGATACAACTATAACGGCACCTATCTAATGCTTTTAGATCAAATTGCAACCAACCAAGCCGCGAGTCTGAACGCTAAAAGTCTAGAAATGCAAAGCGGCCTAGGATTCTTAGGGACCAGAAAATGCACTGCCTGGGAAGACAATAGCGGGGTCACTATATATCTTAATGATTCCCCAAATAATCAAAATATTATTTCTCAAAAAATTGAAGAATCTTTAGGAGAGAATATTCTTGTCGCTCTCCAGAATCCTCAATTTAAGGAAGCCATATATAAAGCCCCGAGCCAACCGGAAGAATATTTGCCGATCTTGGGATTTTCTTGCTCGCGATATAAAACTCTAAGTCCGGGAAGTCTGGTGGCAGATATCGCGGCCAAAACCATATATGGAGATTTGGAACACAATGACGATTCTGGAGCTGGTATATTAAAAGGCCTAATAAAAGACATCACTAATTCTTTAATTTTCCGATTCACCGAAGAAGGGCTATATGGCATCGGCGATGATGCGGAAACCGAAATTCAAACCGAGGAGTTTAATTTAACCGGTTACGAAGAATGGCTAGGGATTAAAGATTCTTCGGCGGGAAAAGATTTAATCCAGAAATACGAAACCGCAATAGTGGAAACCAATAAAAAAATAGATTCTTATTCCAATTCCATCGCCAATTTGTTGCAAATCCCTGATCCGGCTTCTGAACCTTACCTATGGCAAGAAAGAACCAATAAAGGATTAAATGATCTGGAAAACTGCGTAATCAGCGTCTGCTTGGAAGAACAAAAGAATCGTTGCGATGCATTATATGGCGAGGAGTATGCGCTCGCCGCCTGTCCGGACCAAGCGGCCATACAAAATGAAATTAACCTGTGCCTAGCAAAGGTTAGGGCGTTTGAACCAGTGGAAGAAGCAGAACTTGAAGCTTGTGCCACGCTATACGTGGGCCGAAAAGAATGTTTGGTAGATAATGGCTATTCTGGTTGCGTGGAGAGCCGCAGATTTTATTGTAGCCAGCAAAATCCAGAAGTAGTAGACATAACCAAAGAAAGAAAAGGGTTTGAGGCCTATTATTATAAAAACCTGGACTCAAGCTCAAGAGATGTCATAGACTCCCAAGCTGAACAATTAAAAAATCTGGCCAAATCTCTGCAGGATAAATTTAATTCTCTGATAGACTTGTATATGTCCAGCTTAAGCGCGGATGGAAAAACTTATGCCAGCACAGAAATTTTGATAAATGAACTAAATTTAATTGAAGATCAAAATCAAGACAAAATTTCCCGCGGTGCCGAAGAAGAAGTGATAGACACGAAAAATCTGCAAAACGCTCTGGAGAAAAGAGAGACAAAAATAGATAAATCAATTTCTTCTATAGAGGAAAATATAGCCGAAATAGAAAAAATAGAAGCAGATAAAAGTTTGGCGATTTTCAGCCAGTGGCTGGACCTTAACTTTTTGAAAGAAAAAATTGTTGAAATTTATGGGCCCAGCAAAGATAGCTCGGCTTTTAAAAACGGCGAGCGAGGAAAATATCACCGCTACATCTTTAATGGAGAAACCGTGCTTTCTGATGAAATCACCGATGAGAACGGAGCGATAACTTATACTTGCGCGAATTTTGAAAAAAGAAGAGATCAGACGCCAGAATGCCAACAATATCCTCTAAAGTTTGGCGATAGATGCGTGCCCACCCCAGAAGGAGTTGGCAAAAAATAAATGCTTAAAAAGTTAAATCAAATTCTAAAATTTTTAATTCCCCTATTCCTGCTTTTTTATGCTTTCCCGGCACGCGCCATCATCGGCATAAATGATGTGGGATCCGGAACCGCCGGAGTTTTCACTCTTTTGCTTAACGGAGTGGCGGGAGTTTTGAGTCTGCTCTTAATTCCAGTTCTAGGATTAATCACTGCCATCAGCGCCAAAGTTTTTGATTGGCTGGTCCTGATGAGCGCGGCTTTTACTGCTTCGGTAGCGGTAGAATCCGCCTGGATGTTTCTGCGCGACTTGGCCAATATCTCGTTTATTTTTATTCTCCTCACCATTGCCATTTCCATGATCTTGCGCCTGGGACGATTTAACGATCCCAAGCTTATTTTCCGGCTCATAGTAATCGCCCTGCTTATCAATTTTTCCCGAGTAATTGCTTTGGTGATAATTGACTTCTCGCATTTGCTTTCCATGTTTTTCCTGGATCAAGCCGTAGCCGGAGGCGGAAAGTTTGGCCTTTCCAACAATATCATGGCACAACTCAATATCGCTAATATTTTTAAGCTTTCCCAAGCGTCTTCTTCGGGTTTCGGTTCCACCACTGCCGCAGTGTCGGCAGTCACGGTATCGCAAGTTATGAACATTATTGTTATGGCCGCGGTAGCTATATTCTTTGCCATTGCCGCTTTTTTAATGCTTAGCCGATTGGTTATGCTAACTTTTCTGGTGATAGCTTCTCCCATCGCTTTTATCTCCTATTTAATCCCTAAATGGCAGAATTATTTTTCTGATTGGTGGGAAAAACTGATTAAGTATTCAATTTTCGCGCCAGCCTTAACTTTCTTTTTGTATCTAGCTTTAACTTTTCCCCAAGCGGCAGTGAAAGCCACGACCGACAATTCCGCCAATCTTGAATTCGGCGGTTTAGGAATTTCTTCGGCCTTTTTCTCTTCCGGCGAAGTTCTCTTAATTTATTTAATCACTCTGGGATTTTTATACGCCGGAGTTTATATGTCGCAATTTTTGGGGATTCGAGGTAGCCAAAAAACCATGGCCTGGGTTAACCGCAAAGCAGACTGGCTGAAGAAAAAGTCTTATCAGCTTCCGGCTGGCTACGCTAAAAAGAAATTTGTCCAAGGCGTGGCTGGCCAAAAAATGTTTGGAAAAATTCCCGGAGCTGGATATCTCACCGGCAAGGCCTTGTCCGGAGCTGGAAAAGCTGGAGCCAAAGCCGGAGATATTTTTGACCAGAGCCCTTGGTTCCTCAAACCCAGCGCTCTTCCTTTTGCCGCAGCCGGAGTTGCTGGCAGAAGAGCCGGACAGATTCCCCTGCAAGCCAAAGAAAAAGTGATTTCCGAGAATAAAAAAATACTTGATAAATATAAAAGTCGAGGTGATGACGATATTATAAATAATAAGCATCTCTATACCAAAAAAGAACTGACCGTATTGTCTGCCGAAAGACTGGCTACTAGAGGAAAAGCCACTGAATTCAACGAAAAAGAATTAATCGATCATATAGAAAGAGGGTTGGAGCTAAAAGTTAATGTTTTAAATATCTTGAAAAATGACCCGGCTCTAATCAATAAGCTGTCTGAAGAATTAAAAGCCAAATTAGCAAAATCTATGGGTAAAGAGGTTACTGAACTGACCACAAGATCAATATTAGCTTCGATGAAGTCTAACGAAATGTCGTTAATGTCAAAAAAAGTTATAGAGAAATTAAAAGAAGACATAAAAGATGCCATCCGGGCTAATGAAATAAATAATAACCATTTAAGCAAATTATTTAACAGCGAAAATAAAGCGGCCATTAATGCCACCGCGGCTATACTTGAGGAATTGGAAAGCGAGATTGACACTCTGCCCAAGAAAACCGCTCAATTTATCCGTGGACAAGCGCAAACCGTAATTAGCCAAAGCAATGAATAGAGAACAGCGTTTAAATTATTTAGATCAAAATCCTCAAATTAAAAAAGTTTTTTTTGCTTCGGAAACCACGGATTTAATTTGGGAGCTGGGCAAAAAATCCGGATTAAGCGATAACCAAACCTCGCTTTTAGCCAAAGACGTAGGTTTGGTTTTGCTTAATGAAATGAGCCGAAATTCTTTTCAAAGCCAGCATCCCAAAGAATCTAACGAAATTAAAGAAGCGATATTTAATCTGGCTTTGGGAAACGGCGAAGTCCAAGGTTTAATGAACAAATACGAAAAAGAGTTGGAAGAGCTAGAATTGCCTTTGCCCCAAGAATTCCATCGCGAGCTAGAAAAACACGAAATAAAAATTGAGTAAATGCAGAATTATCAAATCCCCCAATTTATTGATTACGAAGATAAAGTGATCGGTCCCCTGACTATTAAACAATTCTTATGGCTTTTAGCCGGAGGGTTCATTGATTTTTTGCTTTGGAACTCTCTGCCCCTGCCCCTGTTTTTAATTCTGGGGACTCTGGTGGGAGCATTTTTCTTTGCTCTGGCTTTTTTAAAAATCAATAGCCGGCCCTTGGTTTATTTCCTGGGTTCAGCGCTAAATTTTGTTATGCGGCCCAAGATTCATCTTTGGAATAAAGAAAAAGCGCCCAGACCGGTTTTTGAAAATGTGGAAATCATAAAAAAAGAAGCCCTCCCCAGAGTGTCTTCAGACAAGCTAGAAGAATTAGCCGAAAAATTAGATCAATGACAGAAAATTTTCTGGATATAGAAGAAATTAAAAACGGAGTTATCATACTAAAAAACAAGGCCTTAAGATCAGTGCTCCAGGTTTCTTCTATTAATTTCGCTTTAAAATCCGAAGCTGAACAGAAAGCCATTATCTACGGCTTTCAGAATTTTTTGAATTCTTTGGATTTTCCGGTGCAGATAGTTTTAGCATCCCGGCGGCTCAAAATTGATGCTTATTTGAAAAAACTAGAGAATCTAAGAGACCATCAGGAAAACGATTTGCTCCGGATTCAAACCACTGAATATCTTGAATTTATTAAGGGCTTGGTGGAGCTGGCCAATATCATGAAAAAAACTTTCTATGTGTCAGTGCCTTTTTCTATGATTGAGTCTGTCCGCGACAGCTTAAAAGACAAAATAAAAAACGCCATTAAGCCAGCTCCGAAAATACAATTCACACCGGAAAATTTTTTGCGCTACCGGGAGCAGTTGTGGCAAAGGGTGGAGCATGTGTCTTCGGGCCTTTCGGAAATTGGATTAAGGGTTGAAGCCCTAAATAGCGAGCAAATACTGGAGTTATTCTATAATTTATATAATCCGCAAGCCTAAAATGAAACTGGAAAATCAATCCAAATTAGAAATTCTCTCTCCGGCTTCGCTTAAAATTTCTTCCGGATACTTGGAAATCGGCAGCAAATTTTCTAAGACGATTTTTGTTTTCACTTATCCTCGGTACTTATATCCCGGATGGCTAGCGCCGATTCTACAGCTAGACACCAGTTGCGATATCGCCATGTTTATTCATCCGGCAGATACCGGGGCGATACTCAAAAATTTGCGCAAGCAAGTGGCCAGAGTGGAATCGCAAATAAGCATTGAGGAGGAAAAAGGCCGGGTTAGAGATCCGATTCTAGAAACCGCTCATCGCGACATGGAAGAATTGCGCAACCGCTTGCAGCAAGGCACAGAAAAATTTTTTAAATTCGGTTTGTATATAACGGTTTATAGCGATTCTTTGAAAGAGTTGGACGAAGAAATAAAAAAAATCCGGACGCTTTTAGAAAGCAAATTAGTTTATTCCAAGCCGGCAATTTTTCAAATGGATAAGGGTTTTAAATCCACCCTGCCTTTATTAAAAGACGAACTGCTGATCCACAGCTCCTTAAATACCGAACCTTTATCCACCGCCTTTCCTTTCACCTCTTCGGATTTAACCAGCGATCAGGGCATTCTTTATGGCATCAACCGTCATAATAACAGCTTAATTCTTTACGATCGTTTTTCTTTGGAGAATTACAATTCCTGCATTTTCGCCACTGCCGGCGCCGGAAAATCTTATTTAACCAAATTGGAAATTCTGCGCTCTTTAATGTTGGGGATTGATGTCTTAGTCATTGATCCGGAAAACGAATATCAATATCTGGCGGAAAAAGTCGGCGGCGCTTTTATTGGAATATCTCTAAATTCTCCTCAGAGCATTAATCCCTTTGATTTAGGAGCGATTGGAGAAGACGATAGGCCCGAAGATGTTTTCCGCAGTAATATCATTTCTCTTATCGGTTTAATCCGCATCATGATTGGCGAAAGGTCTAACTTTGGGCCTTATCTAAATCCCGAAGAAGAGTCCATCCTAAATAAAGCCTTAATTCAAACCTACGCCCTGAAAGATATTTATCCGGAAATGAATTTTTCCCAAAAAGAACCGCCTTTATTAAGGGATTTGGTGATTGTTTTGGAGGGCTTGGAAGGAGGCCACGTTCTAGCCCAGCGCCTGGAGAAATATACCCAAGGAATTTTTTCCGGCTTTTTGGATCGGCCCAGCAATATAAACTTGAAAAAGCAATTAGTGGTTTTTAATATCCGCGACCTGGAGGAAGAATTGCGGCCTATTGCCATGTATATGATTCTGCACTACATCTGGAGCGCGGTGCGGGAAAAGTTGAAAAAACGCCTGCTGATTATAGACGAGGCCTGGTGGATGATGCGGCATCCGGACGGCGCGGAATTCCTTTTTTCCGTGGTGAAACGCGCCCGCAAATATTATCTGGGAGTCACCACCATCACCCAAGACATCACCGATTTCCTAAATTCTTCCAACGGCAAACCCATTATCACCAACTCGGCCCTGCGTTTATTGATGAAACAATCGCCGGCGGCCATTGATTCACTGCAGGAAACCTTTTATTTAACCGAGGAGGAAAAATTTCTGCTTTTAGAATCCGCGATTGGCGAAGGCATATTTTTTGCCGGCAACAAAAGAGCGGCAATAAAAGTGGTGGCTTCTTATTCCGAAGATCAAATTATCACCTCTGACCCGGAGCAATTACTCAAAATTCAAGAAGCCAAAAAACAATTAGCCGAATCGAATGCCCGAGGAGACAACCGCTAAATTTCCCAAAATTATTTTTTCTTTAGCCCTGCTTAATGATATACTGGATTATGCCGGAGCGGATTTAGCGCTGTTTAGAATCCCGGATTTAATAACCGCCGCGGTTTTGGGGGATTGGTGTTTTTCCAAAGGAATAAAAAAAACCGATCCCACGCTTAGATATGTGACTGCCTTGCTAGTGGAGCTTATGCCCTTTTTAGGCGACTTCTTCCCCACTTGGACGATTATGGTCTTAATAACTTATTTCAAACAAAAGTCAAAACAACCGATTCCCCATGGCCGATCAATTCAAAAAGTTAAATAGCAAAAATCATCTGTTTTTAGTTGGTTTTTTGGTGCTTAGTTTTTGGAGCTTCTATCCAGCCCGCGCCGCTTCTTCAATGGAATTGTTTTGGCACGCCAATACTCTGGTTCCGGATAATTTCCTCGGCCGCTCCCTCCCGATTCGCGGCAGTATTATAACGGTCATAGCTATTGGCGAAGGTGATTACCGAGCGCAAAATTACACTTGGTATCTGGATAGGAAACTAATGAAATCATTTTCCGGCATCAGCCAAAATTCTTTTTCTTTCCGAGCCAGCGAATGGCCGGGATTTTCCCATAATATCCAGGTTAAAATCGGCGAGGAGTACCGAACTTTAAATCTGAAAATTTATGAACCCGAGGTTAGTTTGGGCCAGAATGACTTAGTTATGAGCCCCGGAGAATCCCGCATTTTTCAGGCCTTTCCTTATTATTTCACCAACCCGGATTTGGAATTTACCTGGGCTTTTAACAATTCTAAAATAGCGAGTAAAGATAATCCGGAATTTTTAGAGCTTAGTCTGCCGGCTGATTATCCTAAATTTCAACGCAAATTGGATATAACCGTGGTTAACCCAAGAAATTTCCTGGAAAGAGCCACCAAAAGAATAGTAATAAAAATAGAATGAATTACCAGCCGCTCGCCGGCGATCAAAAACTGCCTGGTTTCGATCCTAATCAGGCAATAACCGGAAATAGTAGTGGGGACTTAATAAATTTTTTGCAATACGCTTTCAGTTTCTTAATTTGGACCACGATAATTTTAGCTATGCTGGCTATAGTGGTGGGAGGATTTTACTATTTTGCCTCGGCTGGCAATGCGGCGCGAGCCACAGAAGGCCGGGAACGCATTAAATGGGCAATTTACGGATTGGTTCTGGCGCTTTCCTCTTGGGTGATTTTAAATTTTATAAACCCGGATTTGGTTAAACCAAATCTGCCGGGACTAACTCCGATAATTCCCGTGGGAATTTATGCTACGCTTCCGGAAGACGCTATTTGTGTGTTAAACCAAGATGGATGTACCTTTGATTTTAAATGTCAAAGCAACCCCGGAGCGGTTCAGGAGGTATTCTCAGATATGTCTCCACCCGAACAACAAGACGCTTTGAAAAATCTAGGCGTGGAAAGTCTATCTGATTTAGGAACTTGTTCGGCTATTAGTAGTAATAATTTAAAATATAATTCTAAATGCAACTTTTCTGAAACCTGCAACGATCCGAGATTGGTTTGCCGAGCCGGGAACTCAACCGCTAAAAATGGCTCTTGTCTGCCCAAAAATGACGTTTTCTCGCCTTTGTTGAGTTCTCTTGCTAGTCAACAGCCTTGTTATAAAGATGATGAATGTGGAAAAGGTCTGGAACAAACTGACCGGTGCCGCAATTCCCAGGAGCCGGAAGAAGACGGCTGTATAATTGATTATGCTTGCAACACCTTGGCCAATCGATGTTTAGATCCTCAAACTTGCAACCGAATCAGCGACAAAAGCCAACAGCAAGAACTCACCGCCAGCAAAGAATCCATTGAAAACAATTGCGAAAACAGCTTTTGCGTTTATAAAAATTCCTCGAGCTGGGAGTTGTGGAAAGCTCAATACTGGAAAGAATTGCAAAACAAAGAATATCTAGGAACTTGCCGAATGCCCAATCCGACTTATGTCTGCAAGTCGGAAAAAGGCGGAGAAAGCGGAAAGACCGAAGTTGAATGTAAAAATGTGGCTGAAGAAAAAAATAAAAATTATACTTTTTATCCCTTACTGGAAAACTGTTGTGTCATTGGCAGTGGGGATTTTAGCTCTCCGCAAACAGAAGCAGAAAGCCAAGAAGAAGCAGGTGCCGTCCCCATTCTTCTTGAACCCCAAGTTGAACCCCAAACGAAGAAACAGCCGGTTGACTAAAAATGTCTAAATCAATCTTAATCATCTTAATAATAATTCTCATCGCAGTTTTGGGCTGGACCATTTATAATTTAATCCGTACTGAAAATTCCCGACCGGAATTAAAAGACGAGATTTCGGTTGAAGCTCAAGCATTAAACGCTATTAAGCCAGTTGACGAACTGAAAAAATTCAGAAAGATCGTCTACCGCCGCACCATTGCTCCGGCTTATGACGCGGCCAGCCAGAAAATAAAATTCTTTGAAGGCTCCAGCGGCAAGGTGTTTAGCATTTATCCTGACGGCACCAGAGAAGAGCTGATTTCCGCCACGGAAATTCCCGGAATTTTAGAAGCCATCTGGTCTCCGGATTTTCAAAAAGCGATATTAAAAACTAAGGACGGAAATTTTTACTATAATTTCAGCGAAGGCCAAGCGTTCGTGATTGATTTTTCTCTTCCGATTTGGCTGGATAATAACACGGTAGCTTATGTCTGTGGAGAAGGAATCTGCCAAAGCGCTCCGGACGGAGGAAACAAAAAAGTATTATTAAAAGAAAATCTTAAAGATATAAATCTGGCTTTTTTAGATGATAAATTATATTTTTATTCCAAGCCCGGAGCCGAGACGTCGCCGGTTTTTTCTTTAAACCCCTTAAAAAAAGCGGATTTTAACAGCGATTATTTTTATAAACGCTTAAAATGCTCAAAAAATTATTGCGCGATCCCCGCTGGCAATTTTAACTTAAACGACTATCTGATGAACTTGGTTGACACTAGAGATGATATTTATCAAGATAGCGAACTTATTAAAAAGACTAATTTAGATGTTAAAAAGATTATAGAACTGGAAAGCGCTTTATTGCTGCAGGAAAAAACTTCCGGCAGTTTATATATTTTGGAACTTAATTAGGACTGATCACTATTCTTCTTTCCTCGCCTTGTCCTTGAGAAGTGGTCACCACGTCTTTGCGGCCAGACAATTCCAGGTGCACCACTCGCCTTTCGTAAGGACCCATGGGTTTAAGCGCCAATTCTTTTTTGGTGATGCTGACTTTATAGGCGCTGTCTTTGGCCAGGCGTTTTAAAAAACTCAATTTTCTTTGCCGATATTCATTGATGTCCAAAGAAAAATTTTTTATATCCTCGGCTTTAAATTGCTTAAAGATGATTTTTTTGATAATTAGTTCCAAAAAATAAATACCCTGTCCGTCCCTGCCGATCAATAGACCGGGGTCTTCCAGGGCTAAATTAACTACCCCTCCTTGCTGGGTTATACTGGGGGAAAATCCTATTTTTTTTAGAGTTTCGCGAATCACTTTTAGGGTTTTTTTCATGAAATTTCTTTAAAATTTTCTGTTCCAGAATCATAAACAGAGTACTAGCCATCCAGTATAAAGGCAAGGCCGCGGGCAGGTTTAATCCAATCAAAAAGGTTACTCCGGGAAAAATATAGTTAATTATACCCATTTTGCTATTCTGATTTTGCGGCGCGGAAATCTTGATCTGCCAATACTGAACCAGGGCGGATAAAAAAGCCAAAAAATAATTGGCCGTTCCCAGGTTTATTATACCCAAAAAAAAAGGGTTGATATTGGCTTGACGCGACAAGTTTATAAATATTTGATAAAGCCCGATTAAAATCGGAAACTGAACCAATAAAGAAAGCATTCCGGTTAAAGGATTGATTTGGTGCTCGCGATAAAGCCCCATAGTGGCCTCGGCTAATTTCGCCTGATCGCCGCGATGTTTTTCCTGCAATGCTTTTATTTTCGGCTGCAACTTAGCCATCGCTTCCTGCGATTTAAGGCGCTTGAATTCCAAAGGAAAAAGCAAGATTCGGATCAATATAGTGAGGATTATAACCGCAATGCCAAAATCGCGGCTAAGCTGGTAAATAAAAAGTAAAGAACTTTCTAAAGGACTGACTATTAGGGTGTTAAATACGGAGCCGAGCATCTATCATTTTCTTAATTTCCTGAAAATCTTTATCTAATATATCTTTATTGGTGATAACCACTAGGTCATAACCAGACAAATCTTTCGGCTTTAAAATCTCCCGGATTCTCCGGCGAATTTTATTGCGAACCACTGCCTTTTTAGATACTTTTAAAGAGACAATGATTTTTACATCACTGCCGGAAGTCGAATTTTTTTTGTATTTAATAATCAAGCCGCTAATCTTTTTCTTCCTTTCTGCCTTCTTCTTAAAATAATCGCCCGGCCGGATCGGGTTTTGCGTCGGGCCAGAAAACCTAGCTTTCTTTTTCTCTTTTTATTATGCGGCTGATAAGTTCTTTTAGTTGCCATATTTTATAGCATAATAAAAAAAATTGGTTTTGGCAATAATGTGATATTTATGTTATTTATAAATTATGAAGCTAATTAATCAAAATAATAAAATCCGCCCGGAAGAATTGACAGTAATGGCAGAAAAAATGTTCGGCAATTTGGTTAAAGCGGTGGTGGACACAGAAAGAGAGATTATGGCAATTAACGCTGAATTGCACGCTGATGGAGAAGCTTTTTTATTAGAGCGGGGTTCAAAACAAATCAGCCTTTGGGGAATTAATTTATATCCAGAATTGTTTAATCATAAAGATTTTATTGAATTTGATTCCATGATAAACTTAAGACCGTCGCAGGGAAACAAAAGCCGAGGAGTGGAAGACAAGAATATTCGGGAAAAAATTACCAAAATAGTTAATAAATTAATCCAGTGAAAATGTATCAGCATAAATTTTTGGCTAAAGGAGCCTGGAATAAACTGAGCTTGCATCAACAATTGGCTAATGTCGGAAGCGAAGTGGAAAGAGCCATAAAGTGGAGAAGCAAAAACAACCTAAATTTTTCTCGTCAAGCTTTTAATCGAGCCCTAGAGCTTTTTGATTTAACCTTGGGTGATAAAAAAAACAAAAAACGATTAAAAGAAATTAGTCGGGCCCGGGAATTATTCGCTGATTATATTATTGGAGAAAATATTTATAATTCATCGGATGAACTTTGGCAAAAATATTTTTACAGCTTTAATTATTTAAGCCGTTTGAATTTATCCACACCTAATTAACATCTTTTAAAAATTTTGTTTTTGCCTAAAAGTTTTTTCGTGCTAACATGAGCTTAAGATGACCAACGATCAACTTTGGCAAGCTATATTAGGCGAACTGGAAATCATTGTCTCCAAAGCTAACTTTACCACCTGGTTTAAAAATACCGGCATTGAAGAAAAATCCGGACGCGATATAGTCGTGGCGGTTCCCAATGCCTTTACTAAAGAATGGTTGGAAAAAAAATATCACAAGCTGATTGTCCGCTCTTTGCAAAATTTTCAGCCGGAAGTCCGGGGCGTCAGCTATGTGATTAAAAGCAACCAGTCAAAACCAACCGAGTCCGAACCGATAAAAACCGAGTTTTCCGAAAGTAAAATCAGAATCCATCCCCAGCTTTTAAGTTCTGACCTCAATCCCCGATACACTTTTGATTCTTTTGTGGTTGGCTATTCCAATGAAATGGCTTTTGCCGCAGCCAAGGCAGTAAGCGAAAATTTTGCCTCCAGTTATAATCCCTTGTTTATCTATTCGGAGGTGGGTTTGGGAAAAACTCATTTGATACAGGCCATCGGCAATTGTGTTTTATTGCAAAAGAGAGACTTGAAAATTAGATACGCCACCTCGGAAAGATTCACCACAGAATTTGTTGATGCCTTACGCAAAAAACAAATTCTGGAATTTAAAAATCGCTACCGGGACAACGACATATTATTAATTGACGATATTCAATTCATAGCGCCTAAAGAGCAAACCCAGGGAGAGTTTTTCCACACTTTTAACACCTTATACCAGAACAATAAACAAGTTGTCCTCACCTCGGACCGTCCGCCGCGAGACATCAGGGCTTTAGAAAATCGTTTAAGATCCCGGTTTGAAGGAGGCATGCTGGTAGACATCTCCTTACCCGACGTGGAAACCCGGCTGGCCATATTGCAGGAAAAGCTAAAAAACGAGAATCTGGACATTCCCAGTAACATCATGGAGTATATCGCCCGAAATATTAAAAATAACATTCGCGAGCTAGAAGGCGCGCTGAATAAAATTCTGGCTTTCACCAAAATGAAAGAAGAGATTCCTTCCTTGAAAGAAACTTCTCGAATCTTAAAAACCTTGATTAACGAACCCCAAAAAAAGAATTTAAATTTTCAAGAGATTATAAAATCAGTTTCGGAATTTTACGGAATCAGCGTTAAGGAAATAATCTCCAAGGGCCGGCGCCAGGAAATAGTCAAACCCCGGCAAATAGCCATGTATTTAATGCGTTCGGAATGCAACGCTTCTTATCCGGCTATCGGCCAACAGGTGGGCGGCAGAGATCCACCGCTATTCATTCTTACAAACAGATAGAACAATTGGCACGCAATAATCCGGAACTATTCCAGGAAATAGAAAATATCAAAGAACGTCTTTATGCTTAATTTTCTACTTATCCACAGAAATTAAATACTCTAATACTATTAATATATTAATAAATGAAATTATCTTGTCTTCAGAAAAATCTAATTCAGGGGATAACTCAAGTAGAAAAAGCGATCTCCAGAAATAGCACCCTGCCGATTCTTTCTAATATTTTGCTAGAAATCGATCAGGGCCGATTAAAATTTTCCGCCACCAATTTGGAGCTCGCTATTTCCTCCTGGATTGGCGCAAGAATTGAAAAACCCGGAAGCTTAACCATACCCGCTAGAATATTTTCCAGTTTTGTTTCTAGCCTACCTAATAAAAAGGTGGATCTGGAAATCAAAGGAGCGTCTTTAAATATTAAATGCGAAAATTCCCGGGCCAGTATTAAAGGTCTGCCAGCTAAGGATTTTCCTTTAATTCCCCCAGTTAAAAAAGAATGCGAAGTTAATTTGCCGGCCCCGGCTTTTAAAAGAGCTTTGTCTCAAGTGATTCCCGCGGTTTCCATTTCTGATTCCCGGCCCGAGCTTTCCGGAATTCTTTTTAAAAGCGACGGCCAGGAGCTGGCTCTGGTAGCAACCGATAGTTATCGTTTGGCAGAAAAAAAATTACTTCTCAAAGGAGCTAATCCGGGATTTAAGATAATTATTCCCCAAAGGACGGCTTTGGAGCTGGTTAAAATAATCGGAGACCAGGAGGGGGAAATAAAATTGATTATAGATGAAAATCAGGCCCTATTTGAAGCCAAAAACGTTGAAGTGGTGACTCGGCTTATTGACGGAAATTTTCCTGATTATGAGCGAATTATTCCGGAAAAATTTTCTCGCCAAGCGATTTTGGATTTGCGGGAATTCATCTCGCAAGTTAAAACTTCGGCAATTTTTTCCGGAGTTATTGACGATGTGGTTTTAAGCTTTTCCAAAAGCAGGGCTCTGATTAGTTCCGAATCTAGAGAAATCGGAAAGCATGAAGCCGGAGTTGTGGCTAAATTAAAAGGCCGGCCTTTGGAAAAAATGGTTTTAAATCATCGCTACCTAATGGACGGCTTGAATAATATCTCCAGCGACCAATTGCAAATCTCGTTTAACGATGCCCATACTCCAGTGATGCTTTCATCTTATCATCCAGTTTCAGTTAAAAGGCCTAAAAATAGAGACTTTTTATATATAGTTATGCCCATTAAAAACCCATGACTAGTTGGCTACACATTTCTTATCTTTTTGAAAAAGTTAAAAATCGCTTCTCTGGTAACTTGGACGAGGCGAGGATCAAAGAGGAGATAAAAAAACTGGCTCCGCAGGGAGAAGTGGTTTTTTTTAATAAAAAAACTGGAGAATTGTTGTTAAAAGTTCCTAATTCAATAATGGCGCAAAGTTTGTACTTTCGTTCTTACGAGATTATTAATAAAATCAATCGGGATTTGAAGAAAAAACTGGTGAGCAGAATTCGCTTCAGGGTAGGGTAATAGTTCGGGTTGCTTCGCCTAAATTATCCACCGCGTCATAAGCTCTAACTTTAAGCAAGTGCTCTCCTGGAACCAAACTAGGGATAGTGAAATAAGCCGAATAAGGGGTGGCGAAATCAGATTTTATTAAAGTGTTGTCAAAAAAGAAATCAACCTGTTTGGTGGTTAAGTTGGATTGAACTGTAACCGCAACCTCAATACTGTCTGAATTTTTGATTAGATTTTGAATGGTGACTTTAGGTTGATTGTTTAAAGTGTGGATACCGTCGTATTCTGTGGGAATAACCAGATTATAGCTATGCTCCTTGGCCCAGGCTAAAACCGGTGCTTCCCAGGCTGGGAATTGAGGATCTTGGGGATTGATGTAATATAATATCGAGTGCACTTCCTGAAAGATTTTTTCTTCCACCAAATGCGGCGGAGTTAGGTCAGTCGCCAGCTTTCCGGTAATTTTATCAATTTTAACTTTAGCTCCCTGGTTTATGGGTTCAACCGTGGGTTCCGGAGGGGTGAAATCAATTATTGGTTTTCCATTAAGCGCGATTTTCATAAATTTATTCCAAATCGGGCCGGCGACCCTTCCACCGGAAGCGATATTTTCCATGGCTGCATTGTTATTGTTGCCCACCCAGACCCCAACTGCCAACTGCGGAGTGTAGCCGACTGTCCAAGCGTCTCGGTATTCGGTGGTGGTTCCGGTTTTAGCTGCCACTGGCCGGGCGCCTAAATATAAATTACTGTTGGGTCCGAACATCGGAGCTCGGGCTTCATTGTCAGACAAGACATCGTTGATTAAGCGGGCGATTTGTTGGTCTAAAACTCTTTTCCCCCGCGGCTTGAATTCTTCTAAGATTTTGCCTTGGCTGTCTTCAACTTTTAAGATCGCATTTTCTGGAAAATAGATTCCGTCGTTGGCAAAAGCGCTGTAAGCCGAAGTTTCTTCCAGTAGGGTCACTTCCCCGCCGCCTAAAACCAACGATAATCCGTAGCGATTGGGATCGGTTAAGGTACTAATTCCCAAGTCCGAAGCAGTGGCGATAGAATCTTTGACTCCAGCTAGATAGAGAACTTTAACCGAGGGCACGTTTAAAGACATGGCCAGGGCCTCTCTAAAAGTAACCGGGCCGCGAAATTGGCCGTTATAATTCTCGGGAATATATTCTTCGTTTTCTCTAGCGTCAAAATCCGTCTGGAGATCAAAGATTATGGTGTTGGGAGTGTAGCCTTTTTTAAAAGCTGTGGCATAAACCAAGGGCTTGATGGAAGATCCGGGCTGGCGCGGACGGGTAGCAACATTAACATTGCCGTCGTTTTGCAGATCAAAATAATCCCGCGAGCCCACCAAGGCGAGAATCTCTCCGCTCCTGGGATCAAGCGCCACTAAGGCCGCGTTCTTGGCCTGGTGATTCACGGCATTATTGGCTGATTCTTCGCGAATAATTTTTTCCGCCGCTTCCTGCAATTTCATATCCAAGGTGGTAGTCACTTTCAAGCCTCGTTCTTCCACCACTCTTTCGCCATACTTTTCAATCAGTTGTTCCTTAACATACATAACCAAGTGCGGCGCCTTAATCGGATTCGGGCTGGCAAAAAACAGCTTTTGGTTTTTGGCTTCTTGATATTCTTCTTCGCTGATATAGCCCTGTTTATATAGACCATCCAGCACCCAAGCGTGGCGATCCATTAATTTGTCTTTATTGGGTCCGTAAGGAGAATAGTAGGTTGGCGCTCTGGGAAGCGAAGCTAACAGCGCGGCTTCAGAAATGGAGAGGTCGCTAGTGGATTTATTAAAGAACGATTGAGCCGCGGCTTCAATGCCGTAGATATTAGAGCCATAGGGAATTTCATTTAGATACATCTGAAGAATTTCTTTTTTGCTGAACTTTTGTTCAATTTCCCAAGCCAGAATAATTTCTTTTATCTTGCGGCTGAAGGTCTTTTCCGGAGAAAGAATGGCGTTTTTAACTAATTGCTGGGTGATGGTTGATCCGCCCTGGGCCTTTTTCCCTGCTTTTAAATCCACCCACACCGAACGCAAGATTCCCCAGATGTCAAATCCCTCGTGTTGCCAAAAATTAGCGTCTTCAGCCGCTAAAGCCGCCCATTCCACATAAGCTGGTATTTCCTCTAAAGCAATTAAGGTTCTCTTTTTCAGATTATGAATATCATAAAGCAGAACTTTTCCGGTGCGGTCGTAAATTCTGGTTGATTGCACCACCTCCCTTTCTTTCAAACGATCCGGATTAGGCAAGTCCTTGGAAAGATAGGCGACAGTTATAAAACCAACCGCGCTGATTACCAGCGCTACAACAAAAAGGCCTAAAAATAGGCGTTTGATGGTGCCTTTCCGCCAAAATTTGAGTTTTGGCTGGTAAGCGTTCATGATTCTTGATGCTAGCAGAAAATCAAGGTAAAATCAATGAAATTATCTAAAAACATGCTGGGAATAATCATACTAGCCGCCGGTAAGGGAACCCGATTAAATTCGCGAATTCCTAAATGCCTGCAGATTTTGGCTGGAAAGCCGATGATTGATTATGTTTGGGATAATTTTTCCAGTTTAAATCCTAAACAAGTGGTCGGCGTGGTGGGGTTTAAAAAGAAGATTTTAATGGATCATTTAGGAAGTAAAGTTTTGTACGCCTGGCAGAAGCAAGCGCTGGGCACTGCCCATGCCGCTATGGTGGGTTTAAAGAAATTAAGACCAGAAATAAACACGGTTTTAGTTAGCAACAGCGACGATGCTTGTTTCTATAAAAAGAATACTTTAAAAAAGTTTTTAAATAAGCATAAAAAAAACAATTATAATTTTTCCTTTTTGACGGTTAAACTGAAAAACCTTCCCAGCGTGTCAGCGGTTATTAAAAGAAGACCCTTAAGATTGGAAAGAGCGGGAAAACAAAAATTATACGAAGTGGTTTGCGGAGCTTATTTATTTAAGCGTGATTGGCTGGAGGAAAACCTAAAAAAAATAACTCCTCACTCATTAACTAAAGAATATTATTTGACCAATTTAATTTATCTGGCTCTTGACGAAAGCTCCGAAAAAGTCCATCCTTTTTTAATAAACGCCCCAGAGTGGCTTGGCGTTAATACTTTGAGCGAGTTAGAAAAAGCAGACTCGTTCATGAAAAAGATCAGGAGGAAGTGATGCTTCAAAAGTGGAGCTTGGGAGTGTTTGCGATCATCCCGGGAATCTTGGATGATCAGGTTTTGGTTTCCCAACGCTGGGATGATAATAGATGGAATCTTCCCGGCGGCGGTGTGGAAGAGGGAGAAGACGAAGATGCCGCTTTGATT